>Ga0255158_1000332_pt1 | contig 16670 bp, 17 predicted proteins | sample Atl_Atlam_RepC_8_2_FD_188426 | JGI IMG/M metagenome (GOLD analysis project Ga0255158, IMG submission 188426) | Freshwater microbial communities from Altamaha River, Georgia, United States - Atl_Atlam_RepC_8h | ecosystem: Environmental > Aquatic > Freshwater > River | place: USA: Georgia...
AACGCCGACGGGATCGGCAGGCAAGGCATCGCCGGCCCCGCGCGGCAGATAATGATCGCGGATGGCCGCTGCAACGCGTGAATCCTCGCCGTCGGCCGCGGCGTAATACGCGCCCATCACGCCCTGTAGTTCCGGGAACTCGCCGACCATGGCGGAGAGCAAATCGCATTTCGACAACTCTGCCGCGCGCGACGCGAGCGCCGCATCGGCACCGACGAGCGGAGCGATCTGCTGAGTCAGCGCGACCACTCGCCGCAGCTTGTCGCCGATGGAACCGAGCTTGGCCTGGAAGGTCACGCTATCGAGGCCCGGGCGCCAGGCGTGCAACGGATTGCGGCGGTCTTGTTCGTGGAAGAACGCCGCATCAGCGAGTCGCGGTCTGACGACGCGCTCATTGCCCGCTCGCACACGCGACGGGTCACGGCTCTCGATGTTACTCACGGTGATGAAATGATTCGTCAGCTCACCTTTCGTGTTCTCGACGGCGAAATAACGTTGATGCTCTTGCAGCGTCGAGATGAGTACTTCGCGCGGTAAAGCGAGGAAGCGTTCGTCGAATCGACCTTCGATCGCCACGGGCCACTCGACGAGCGCCGTCACTTCGTCAAGTAATGCGTCATCCAGGACGGCTTTACCGCCCAGATTTTTTGCGCAGGCAAGAACTTGATCGCGAATGCGTTCACGTCGCTCGGCGAAACTCGCCAGAACGAAACCTTTGGACCGCAGAGTGTCGGCGTATTCCGCGGGCGAGGAGATCGCAAGCTCTTGCGGTGCGTGAAAGCGATGACCGCGCGTCGTCGCTCCTGCTTCGGTGTCGAGCAGGCGTGTGTGTAGCGTCTCGTGTCCGAAACGCATCACGATCCAGTGTACGGGCCTTACGAATTCCGCTTCACTCGTGCCCCAGCGCATTCGTTTCGGGATCGGCAGTGCATCGAGAGCCGCTTGAACCATCGCGGGAAGCAGCGCTGCGGTAACTGCGCCGGGCTTGCTGCCTTCGAAATAAAGAAACTCACCCTTGCCCTCGATCACGCGACCGAGTTGCTCGAGGGCGACGCCACACGTCTCGGCGAATGCGGTGGCCGCGCGGGTCGGAGCACCCGATTTATCAAAAGCCGCAGACACCGGCGGCCCCCGCCGCTTGATTTGCTGCTCAGGCTGCTTATCGATGAGCGCCAGCACCAGGACGGCGAGGCGGCGCGGGGCGGCATACGAGACGATGTCGCCGTGGCTGAGACCTGCGCTTTCCAGACCCGAACGGAGACCTTCCTTTAGGGCCTGTTCGAGTTCCGGCAGAGCAAGCGGCGGAAGTTCTTCAGTGCCAAGTTCAAAAAGAAAATCGCGAGTGCTCATGACGAGCGCACCATCGGGAAGCCCAGTGCTTCGCGGCTGTCGTAATACGCCTGCGCGACACCGCGAGCGAGCGTACGCACGCGAAGGATGAATCGCTGTCGCTCGGTTACGGAGATGGCTCGACGCGCATCGAGCAGATTGAAAGTGTGCGACGCCTTGAGCACTTGTTCGTAGGCGGGCAATGCAAGTTTGGCTTCGAGCAAGCGAACACAGGCGGCCTCGTGTTCGTCGAAGTGACGAAAGAGCACGGCCGTATCGGCGTGTTCGAAGTTGTAGGTGGATTGCTCGACTTCGTTCTGGTGATACACGTCGCGATAGGTGACGCGACCCATCGGGCCGTCGGTCCAGACGATGTCATAGACGCTATCGACGCCCTGCAGATACATCGCGAGGCGCTCGAGGCCATAGGTGATTTCGCCGGTGACGGGACGGCAGTCGAGGCCACCCACTTGCTGGAAGTAAGTAAATTGAGTGACTTCCATGCCATTGAGCCACACTTCCCAGCCGAGGCCCCAGGCGCCGAGGGTCGGAGACTCCCAGTTATCTTCGACGAAGCGAATGTCGTGGGTGAGAGGATCAAACCCCAGCATCTTCAACGAACCCACGTAACGATCGAGGATGTCGAGCGGCGAGGGTTTCATCACCACCTGAAATTGGTAGTACCGCTGCAGCCGAAACGGGTTATCGCCATATCGACCGTCGGTCGGGCGCCGCGAGGGCTGAACGTATGCCGCACTCCAGGGTTCGGGGCCGATCGAGCGCAGAAAAGTCGCCGTGTGAAAGGTTCCCGCGCCCATTTCCATGTCGTAGGGCTGCAGGATGACGCAGCCCTGGTCCGACCAGTATTTCTGAAGAGCGAAAACCAGTTCTTGAAACGTGCGAGCCATGGCTCCTGGCGAGCGGCCATCGCCGCGGTCGATCAAAGGGTGGTCAGTATAACGGGTGCGCTACCCGGCTCGATCCTCTAGCATCGGGCGATAACGAGGGGGACACAACAATGACGACGGAACGCGCTCGCGAAGACGGCGTGAAGGTCGGGATCTGGGAGCTCGCTCCGGGTATTCAGAGGTCCAATTTCTACGCGTTGCTCGGCGTCGCTTTTTTCTCGATCGGGCTGCTCACCCTCGTCGGAAACCTGCGGCCCTACCTTTTCAACTCCATGCTGGGCATCCCCGATGACATCCAGGGGCGCGTCAGTGGCGTCATGGATGTCATCAGCGAAATTCCCGCGCTGCTGCTGTCGGGTGCGATCGGCGCCGCATCGGATCGACTCGGCCGACGCGTCATCTACGGCATGGGTTTTGCGATCTTGGCGGTCGGTTACCTGTTATTCCCGCTCGCGCAGTTCAACTGGACGCTGTACGCGATGATTTTCATCACGGCCTGTGGCGCGTCGCTGATCGCGGCGATGCTTTCGGCCGTGATCGCCGATTTTCCTCGCGAAACCTCGCGCGGAAAGCTCGTCGGAATTTGTTTTTTCCTGAACGGCTTAGGGGTTGCGACGCTCGTGGGCCTTGCCACACAGCTACCGAAGTTTTATCTCGCGCAGGGCATGGACGCCATCGAAGCGGGGCGCGCGTCGTACTGGACGGTCGCGGCAATTTGCGTGATTCCGCTAGTGCTCGTGCTGCGGGGACTGCCGCGACAGGCGCCCGGGCAAATCTCCGAGCGCGAGCCGATACTCGCGACAATTCGAGTCGGCATCGCGGCCGCCAAAGATAGTCGCGTGCGATTGGCGTATGCCTCGGCCGCAGTGTCTCGAGCCTCGCTTTCCATTATCAGCGCGTTCTTCTTTTTGTGGATGGTGCAGGCCGGAAAGCACCAAGGCATGACGCCTGCCGAAGCGCTTTCGCAGAGCAGCGGGATCTTCGTCGTCATCCAGATCACCGCCACGCTCTGGGCCGTGACCGTCATCACGTTCATCGATCGAGTCGATCGTGTGCTGTTCATGGCCGTCGCCTCGGCGTTGGCCTGCGGCAGTTACGTTTGGTTCGGTTTGCAGGACAACCCCTTCCAGCCGGCGATGTATGTCGCCGCCGTCTTTCTCGGTGTCGGTGAAATGAGTGGCATCCTCGCTTCGCAGGCGCTCATCGGCCAGGTGGCACCGGAGCGGGGGCGTGGTGCGGTCATCGGGGTGTTCACCTTGTGCGGATCGGCCGGAATTTTTCTGGCGGCGATCGTGGGCGGCACGTTGTTCGATTCCTGGCGACCCTCCGCGCCGTACGTGGTGATGGGGTGCACGAGCGGCTTGCTTTGCGCGTTGGCCACGTACACGTGGATTCAGACTCGAGTGCGAACGACCGCACCATAATAATGCGGAAAAACCCTAAAACGCACTTATTTGGTGCGATGCCGGGTCATTAAAGGCTCTAAGTAGGGCCTTAAATCTTTGATTTTTCGAAAAAGCGAGGTATCGGCACGGGAAATGCATCATACTTGGGCGTCTTAACCCTATGGAGCGAACATGAGCAGCGCCAGTGACGTCATCAAGATGATTAAGGACCGAGAAGTGAAGTGGGCCGATCTCCGCTTTACCGATACTCGAGGTAAGGAACAGCACGTCACGATCCCCGCCAAGCTCGTCGACGACGGTTTGTTCCGCGACGGCAAGATGTTCGATGGCTCGTCGATCGCCGGCTGGAAAGGCATCAACGAGTCCGACATGATCCTCCTGCCCGAGGCCAGCACGGCGGTGCTCGACCCCTTCTTCGAAGAAGCCACGGTCAACATTCGTTGCGATGTCATCGAGCCGGCAACCATGCAGGGCTACGAGCGCGATCCGCGCTCCATCGGCAAACGCGCCGAGGCGTATCTCAAGAGCACCGGCATCGCCGATGGTGCGACCTTCGGGCCCGAGAACGAATTCTTCATTTTCGACAGCGTGCGTTGGAAGAACGAAATGCACGGCTGTTCGTATGACATCGACTCTGAGCAGGGCGCCTGGAATAGCAACACGCAGCTCGAAGGCGGCAACAAAGGTCATCGACCCGGCGTGAAGGGCGGTTACTTTCCCGTTCCGCCCGTCGACGCGTTCCAAGATATCCGCAACGCCATGTGCGGCGCTTGCGAAGAGCTCGGGCTCGTCGTCGAAGTGCATCACCACGAAGTCGCCACCGGCGGTCAGTGCGAAATTGGCATCGGCGCGGGCGGCCTCGTCAAGAAAGCAGACGAAGTCCAAATCTTGAAGTACGCCGTGCACAACGTCGCCCACGCCTACGGCAAGACAGCGACCTTCATGCCGAAGCCGTTGGTCGGCGACAACGGCTCGGGAATGCACGTTCACCAGTCGCTACAGAAAGACGGCAAGGCGTTGTTCGCGGGCGATAAATACGGCGGTCTGTCCGACATCGCGCTCTATTACATCGGCGGCATCATCAAACACGCCAAAGCGCTCAACGCCTTCACGAACGCCGGTACGAACAGCTACAAGCGTCTCGTCCCCGGCTTCGAAGCGCCGGTCATGCTGGCTTACTCCGCCCGCAACCGTTCAGCGTCGATTCGCATTCCGTTCGTTTCGAACCCGAAGGCGCGCCGTATCGAAGTACGATTCCCCGATTCCTCGGCCAATCCGTACTTCGCATTCGCTGCCATGATGATGGCGGGTCTCGACGGTATCCAAAACAAGATTCACCCGGGCGATCCGGCCGATAAAGATCTTTATGATCTCGAGCCTGAAGAGGCGAAGCACATTCCCACCGTGTGCCACTCGCTCGACATGGCGCTCGAGCATCTCGACAAAGATCGCGAGTTCCTCACCCGTGGCGGTGTGTTCACCAACGACGTGATCGACGCCTACATCAATCTCAAGATGCAGGAAGTCACGCGTTACCGGATGAGCACGCACCCGGTCGAACTCGATCTCTACTACAGCTGCTGATTCGACGGCAGCTGAGCCTGAGGCGGCGTGATGCGCGGCAACGACCATGGCGGTTGAGCGACTCTTCGAGAGTTTTGCTGCGCATCACGACCCCGCCGATTTGCTCGACGCCCTTTCTACGGGCGTCGTGCTACTCGATCCGGCGCTCGTCGTATTGCACGCGAACGTTGCCGCTCAGGGGCTGATGGCCGTCGGGCTCAATCAAGCCCGAGGTCGAATGTTCTGCGAGCTCTTCACCGATAGCGGAGGCCTTCAGGCATTGCTATTGCGGGCCCGTGATGCCGGCGAGGTGGTCACCGAGTGTGATCTCGCCTTGCGACCGATCGGGATGCCAAAGGATTTACGCGTCGTCGACATCACCGTGACATCCGTCGATAGTCCGTCTGGCGCACGACGAGTGTTGCTCGAACTGGCCGACGCTGAACCACGCAATCGTTTGAATCGCGACAACGCTCTGCGGGCCCGCCTCGAGAGCAGTCGGATGATGACTCGGCAGCTCGCTCACGAAATAAAGAATCCCCTCGGTGGCGTACGAGGTGCTGCGCAGTTATTAGCTCGCCAACTTCCGGCGGCAGAGCTTCAGGAATACACCTCGGTCATCATCAACGAGGTCGATCGACTGACCTCACTCGTCGATACGATGTTGAGTCCGGCGCGGCCTCCTCAAAAAATCGCGCTCAATATTCACGAAGTTTGCGAGCATGTGTATCGACTGCTCACCGCCGAGGCACCCGCCGGTGTCATCGTAGACAGGGATTACGATCCGAGCGTTCCAGAGGGCCGCTTCGATAGAAACCAACTCGTTCAGGCCTTGCTCAATTTATCTCGTAATGCCATGCAGGCGGTCGGCGATTCAGGCCGCATCATTTTACGAACGCGCGCGTTGACACAGGCCCACATCGGCATCGTCCGTCATCGCCTGGCTGTGCGCATCGACATCATCGACAACGGATCAGGCGTGCCCGAGGCAATTCGTGGCACGTTGTTTTATCCGCTCGTGACCGCACGACCGAACGGAACCGGCCTCGGCCTTGCGGTTGCGCAGGAACTCATCAACCGCAACGGCGGCATCATCGAGTTTCAGAGCGAGCCGGGGAATACGGTTTTTTCGATCACTTTGCCACTACTCGCAGGCGATGCGCCCACGGTAGGGAGTGGAACATGAATACTAGCCCCTTGCGGGTTTGGCTCGTCGATGACGACGCATCGATCCGCTGGGTGCTCGAGCGCGCGCTAAAGGGTGGCGGCATGCTCACTCGCGCGTTCGAATCCGCCGAGCCCGCGCTCGAAGCACTGCGTAACGAGTCACCGGATGTACTCGTGACCGACATCCGAATGCCGGGCCTCTCCGGGCTCGATCTCGTTCGAAAGATCCACGGCACGCGGCCGCAACTGCCGATCATCGTGATGACGGCCCATGCTGATCTCGATAACGCCGTATCCGCCTACGAAAGCGGGGCTTTCGAATATTTGCCGAAGCCCTTCGATATCGATCAAGTGATCGATCTCGTTCGTCGCGCGGCTCAGAGCGCTCAACGTGGCGTGACGGGCGCAGCGGCTGATGGCCCCATGCCCGAGTTACTCGGCAAGGCACCGGCGATGCAGCAGGTCTTTCGCGCGATAGGTCGGTTATCGCGATCGGCGGTCACCGTTCTGATCACCGGCGAGTCGGGAACGGGCAAAGAGCTCGTTGCACGAGCGCTGCACGAACATAGCCCGCGTGCGGCCAAGCCGTTCATCGCACTCAATACTTCGGCCATTCCGTCGGAGCTGCTCGAGTCGGAGCTGTTCGGACACGAGAAGGGCGCGTTCACCGGAGCCGATGCGTTACGACGCGGTCGCTTCGAGCAAGCGGATGGCGGAACGTTGTTCCTCGATGAAATCGGCGATATGCCGACCCCGCTGCAGACGCGCTTACTGCGCGTACTCGCCGAGGGTGAGTTCTATCGCGTCGGCGGACAAACGCCGATTCGGGTCGATGTTCGAGTCATCGCGGCTACGCATCAAAACCTCGAAGATCGCGTTGCGCGCGGACTCTTTCGCGAAGATCTTTTCCATCGACTCAATGTCATTCGGATGGAGCTGCCTCCGCTGCGGGCGCGTCGCGAAGACGTCGGCGATTTGCTCGAGCACTATCTGCGTGTGGCGGCCGCCGAGCTTGGTGTCGAGGCGAAGTCCCTCGCGGCTGACGCGAGACTCGCGCTGCAGGCCTACGGGTGGCCAGGAAATGTTCGTGAGCTCGTCAATCTTTGTCGGCGGCTGACGGTGCTCGCACCGGGAGCCGAGATCCACGTCGAAGACCTGCCGACCGAGATCGCCGGCGCGAGCCTTTCGCAGACGGGCGGAGAGGGCTGGGCTGCTGCGCTCGCGCGTTGGGCTGAAATGGAAGCTTTGCGTGCCGAGGCGCCGCCGCTGCTCGATTCGGCACTCCCCGAGTTCGAGCGCACGCTGATTCGGGTCGCACTCGCACATACCGGCGGCCATCGACAGGACGCTGCCAAGCTTTTGGGCTGGGGGCGCAATACGCTGACCCGAAAGCTCAAAGAACTGGGCATGGAAGAAGGCGAGTTTGAGGCTGGAGACGAAGCCGCCGCTTGAGTTGAGACATAATGGGGTCGATGGACATGATCGACCACGTGTACTTCGGCAATGCGCTCGGTGACTGGCTGCTCGCCGCCACCGCTTTCCTCGTCTGCTTTTTTGTACTGCCTTCGATCCGTTTATTCGTCGTCGCCCGCTCGCGCAAGCTGGTAGGCCGCGAAGCGCCCTCCTGGATCAACCTCGTACTGCTGCTGATCACTCGAACCCGCCGACTTTTCTTGGTGGTGGTGGCGTTCTACGTCGCGGAGCGCTTCCTCGTATTACCGCAACGGATCGAAGACCTCTCGACGGCGCTCATTGTCCTAACGTTCTGGATTCAGGCGGCGCTCTGGGGAGTCGCCGCAGTCGAGTTTGCGCTGAAACAGCGGCAGGATCGAATGATCGCCGCGGGCGAATTGAAGCAGTCGGGCTCCATGAGCGTATTGCTCTTCGTGGCGCGTGTCGCGATCTTCGCTCTTGCCGTTTTGCTGGCGCTCGACAACCTCGGGGTAAACATCACGGCCCTCGTCGCGGGCCTCGGTATCGGCGGTATCGCCATCGCCCTTGCGGTTCAAACGGTCCTCGGCGATCTACTGGCCTCGCTCTCCATCACGCTCGATAAGCCATTTCGAGTAGGCGATCTGCTTCGAATCGACGATATCGAAGGGGTCGTCGAATTCATCGGCGTCCGCAGCACACGTTTGCGCAGTGTCACAGGCGAGCAGGTGATCATCGCGAACGCAGATCTACTCAAAAACAGGTTGCGCAACCTCGGGCGCATGCCTGAGCGCCGCATGCTGTTTACGCTCGGGATCGCCTACGAAACTTCACCGGACAAGCTCGCAACCGTCTCGGATATCGTGAGGCGCGCGGTGGAGTCCGTGCAGGGAACGCGGTTCGAGTACTGCGCGATGCGCGGATTCGGCGATTCTTCGCTGAACTTCGAGGTGGTGTATTTCGTGCCGGATTGGGATCAAGCCCGGCTCCGGTTCATCAAGATCAATGATGAGGTCAATCGGGCGATCCATGCGGCATTCGCTGCCGAGGGCGTCGTGTTCGCGTATCCGACGCGCAGCGTGATCGTCAGGCAGTAAGCCGCAACGAACCGACCAGATCGGTGACGTTTTTCATGCCGTGATCGGCGAGATATTTCGCGATGCCAGCGTTGATCTTCTTGCAGGTCATCGGATCGTAGAACAACGATGTTCCGATGCCGACGGCGCTCGCCCCCGCAATGATGAATTCGATGGCGTCGGTGGCGTTGGTGATACCACCCTGGCCGATGATCGGCACGTTGTGACGACGCGCCACATCGTAGACCTGATGAACTTTGAGCAATGCGATCGGCTTGATTGCCGGACCAGACAGTCCGCCTTGTACGTTGCCGATGATCGGGCGGCGCGTCTTGGCGTCGATCGCCATACCCATGATCGTGTTGATAACGGAAAGTCCATCGCTTCCCGCTTCGATGCAGAGGCGTGCGTTTTCTTTGATATCCGTCTGGTTTGGAGACAGTTTGGTGATGATGGGCTTTTTTGTCACCGCGCGACAGGCGGCAACTACTCTGGCAGACATCTCCGGATAGTTTCCGAAAGCGACGCCGCCTTCTTTGACGTTAGGGCAAGAGATGTTGATCTCGATCGCATCGATGGGTGAGTCCTCGAAGCGTCGGGTCACCTCGGCGTATTCCTCGATGGTCGATCCTGAAACGTTAGCGATGAAACGGGTCTCGCTGAAATCGAGTGTCGGCAAGATGTTCTGGACGACGTGATCGGTGCCGGGATTCTGCAGGCCGATGGCGTTCAGCATCCCCATCGGTGTTTCGTACACGCGATGCGGCGGATTGCCCAGTCTCGGTTCGAGCGTTGTGCCCTTGAGCACGACGGCGCCGCAATCGGTATTCGAAAACCCCTCGACCCGGGTGTATTCCTCACCGAACCCCACGCACCCGGACAGCAGTACGATCGGCGAAGCGAAATCCATGCCGAGGAAGCGGTAGTGCAGGGATTCTGGGACGCCATGAGACATGTCCCGATTATAGACGTCACCGGCATTGCTACCATGCGCAGCATGTTTCGAATCGTTTTATTCGAGCCCGAGATCCCGCCCAACACCGGAAATGTGATCCGGCTTTGCGCCAATACCGGCGCGGAGCTTCATCTGATTAAACCGCTGGGCTTCGATCTCGATCGTCGTTCGGTACGTCGCGCAGGGCTCGATTACCGATGGATGACCGCCGTACACGTGCATGCCGATTTCGAGTCCTGTCGCCAGGCGCTTGAGCCGGCCGCGCGATGGTTTGCCGTCGAGACGGGCGGAGCCCGGCGATACGACGAGGTGAACTGGCAGCCGGGTGACGTGATGCTGTTCGGATCTGAGCGACGCGGTCTGCCTCAAGACATCATGGACACCCTACGTCGAGAGTCGGGCGATGACGCGATCGTCAGTATCCCGATGCGTGAGGGCAATCGCAGCCTGAACCTTTCGAATGCCGTCAGCCTCGTGACTTACGAAGCGTGGCGGCAGAACGGATTCGGGGGCACGGGCTCTACTCGCTGAATTCTGCCTTGATCGGTCGGGTCATCAAGGATTTGACCACCTCGCGCGCCGGCATGCCCTCGTAAAGTAGGCGATAGATGCCTTCGCAGATCGGCATTTCCACATTTTCGCGAGCCGCCACGCGATGCACCGCACGTGCGGCCAAATAACCTTCGACGACCTGCCCGATGTCTTTCAGTGCCTCGTCGACGCTCTTGCCGGCCGCCAGTGACAAACCGAAACGACGGTTGCGCGATTGATCGTCTGTGCAGGTCAGTACGAGGTCACCGAGTCCGGCGAGACCCATGAACGTTTCGCGCTGCGCTCCGAGCGCCACACCGAGTCGGGTCATCTCGACGAGTCCGCGAGTGATCAAGGCGACGCGCGTGTTCGCACCGAATCCGAGGCCGTCGGCAAGGCCAGCACCGACTGCCAGAACGTTTTTGGTAGCGCCACCCACTTCGACACCGACGATGTCGGTCGACGTGTAGGCACGGAAATTCGCCGCCGAGAGGCTGCGCGCCAACGCGTTCGCGAAATCTTCGTCGGCGGAAGCGATGGTCATTGCCGTGGGCAAGCCGGCACCCACTTCGCGTGCAAACGTCGGCCCCGAGAGCACCGCGAACGAGCGACGGTTTCCGAGCACTTCGCGCGCTACCTGATGCGGTAGCAAGCCGGTGTCGAGCTCGAAGCCTTTGGTCGCCCACGCGAGGCGGACGTCATCGCTCAGCGATGGGGCGATTTCTTTGAGAAGACCCCGCAACGCATGGCTCGGCACGGCGATCAGGATTTCCTTCGCTCCATCGAGGGCTTCATCGAGTCCTCTTGCCACCGACAGGTTTTCTGGAAAGGGCGCATCGGGCAGATAGCGTTGATTACGACGGGCTTTGACCATCGCAGCTTGCTGCGCGGCATCGCGACCCCAGAGACGAGTCGGATGGCCGGCGCGAGCAAACTGAATGGCGAGCGCCGTTCCCCAGGACCCGGCGCCCAGTACGGCCAGCGGTGCGGCCGTGTCGCTCATCGTCGTCAGCTGTTGAGATTCGCGGGCGGGGTCTGCGCCTGTTGTTTGGCAGCCGCCTCGGCGAGTGATCGAGCGTAGAGCGCGTCAAAGTTTACGGGCGGCAGCAGTAGCTGCGGGAAGCCGCCCTGCGACACCAGATTGGCGATGGTTGCGCGTGCGTAGGGGAAGAGGACGGAAGGCGCGATGGCCGCGATCGCACGGCGATGTTCTTCTTCGTCAAGATTGCGCACTCCGAAGAGACCCGCCTGCTTAACCTCAACTAGGAAAGCCGTCGCCTCGCCGAGTTTGGCGGTGATGCTGACGGTGAGCACGACTTCGCGAAGATCCGGGGCGATGGCCTCTGAAGCAGTGTTCAGATCGAGACCGATCTGCGGATTCCATGGCCCTTCGATGCGCGGACCCTTGGGCGCCTCAAAGGAGCAGTCTTTAAGGTAGACCGACTGTAGCGAGAATTCCGGAGCATTTGCTTCGGCGCCCGGAGGAGTGGCGCCGTCGGCGCGCGGATCTGGATCAGCCATGTCGTGAAGCCTCTGTGATGATTTCCGTATGAACTTAAAGAGTGGTCGTCAGCCCGCGAGCAGCGGATCGAGACCGCCTTTGGCATCGAGGGCGTGTAAATCGTCGCATCCGCCTACGTGCATCTCATCGATGAAAATCTGCGGAACGGTGTGACGGCCGCTGCGCGTCATCATCTGCTGACGGAGCGCAGGGTCACGGTCGACATCGATGATTTCGAGGTCGGCTTTCTTTCTCTCGAGCAATTCGCGGGCCCGAGCGCAGTAAGGGCACCACGCGGTGGCGTACATCACGACCTTGGCGGTCATGGTCAGGATTTTCCTTGCCCAGTTGCGAGCGGAAGATTTTCGGAGCGCCAGCCCGTGAGGCCGCCCTGGAGGTTGAAGACTTGCTTAAACCCTTGGCGTTCCAGCACACGCGCCGCAGCTGCGCCTGTCGAACCCGAGTCGCAATAGACGACCACGTTCTTCTCTTTGTACTTCTTGAGCGAATCGCCGGCCGTGAGCATCTCGGCGGAATCCATACGTCGTGCGCCACCGATATGGCCGGCACCGTAGGCCTCTGGGTTACGCAGATCGATGATCAAAGCCCCTTGGTTTTGCAGACGGATCAGATCTTGGGGGGAGATGCCAGCGTAGGCGTCGCGGCGGGCTCGGATCTCGAACGCGATCACGAGTACTGCGGCGACGACCGCCAGCGAGACGAGCCAAGGGTGGTTCGCGACGTATTCGGACAACTTTTCCATCACCGGGATTATACAATTTGGTCCGATGCGCGGACGGATAACTCGTTGGATTCCCCTTTTGGTCTCGGCGGCTCTGCTGTCGACGGCCGTCGCTCAGGATGCTGCCCGTGCTGAGGCGGAGTTACGGCAACTTCGTACCGAAATCGAGCGAATCCGTGGTCAAGTGGCAAAAGATGCAGCGGAGCGGGACCGGCTCACCCGCGCGCTGCGTGCTGCGGAGACCGCCGCGAATCGGGCGCGAGGCGAACTCGATCGGTTGCGTGGGGAGCGACGGACCCGGGAACAGCGCCGCGCCGATCTCGCCGAGCAGAAGCGACAGCGCGAGCAAGAACTTGCTCGCGAGCGTGCCGAGCTCGCAGCCCAGATGCGCGCGGCCTACCTCATCGGGCGTGACGAACCGCTGAAGATGTTCCTCAACCAAGAAGACCCGAGTCGCGCGGAACGCATGTTTTCGTACTACGGCTATTTCGGTAGGGCGCGAGCGGGGCAACTGACCGCTATCGAAGAAAACTTGCGTGAAATCTCTGTACTCGATGCCAGTCTGGAAACCGAGCGGGAGCGTATCTTGCGTCTCGAGCAGGAACAGAAAGACGAAGTTTCGCGGCTTGATAAAGCGCGCACCGAACGTGGTCAGGTATTGGCGAGTTTGACTGCTGAGGCTCGAGCGAGAAACGCCAGCCTCCAGCGATTACAACGCGAGCAGGCCGCTCTCGAGAAGCTGCTTCGCGATTTGCGTCGCGTTGCACCTCAATTCCCCTCCGACAGCCGCAGTCCGTTCGCGGGGATGCGCGGCAAATTGGCCTGGCCGACGGCCGGGCGCCTCGAGGCACGCTTTGGCGACCGTCGAGCCGGAACGGTCAAATGGGATGGCGTGGTGATCGCCGCGCCCCGGGGCACACCCGTCAAAGCGATTTATCGCGGACGAGTGGTGTATGCCGATTGGCTCGCCGGATTAGGTTTGCTCATGATCATCGACCACGGCGGTGGGTTCCTCAGTCTTTATGGCCACAACGATCAGTTGTTTCGTGCGGTGGGCGACCAAGTGACCGCAGGCGACACGGTCGCCGGTGTCGGGGACTCTGGTGGGCGCGCTCAACCCGGGCTTTATTTTGAGATCCGTCAGGGCGCTCGCCCGCTGGATCCTGCCCCTTGGTTCAAAGACCGGCAGCCCTGAGCGGCGAGTCTGTAAAATCCTCCCCAATGAAATCCCCGCGCGTGGTCTTGATATTGGGCGTTATCGCCGGCCTTGTGGTCGGCGTCGTCCTCTCGCGTTGGATGTTCGTTTCTGACACACCCGCTCCTGCGACGACTTCCCCGATCACGGCGCCGACGGGTACGACGAGCGCGATCAACGGAACGACCGCAGTGCTGTCGAAGCAGCTCTCTGTCGATGACGCACGCCGATTAGCCGAGGTTCTCGCGCAGGTGCGTCGTGAATATGTCGACGAAATTCCCGACGACAAACTCGTCGACGGTGCCATGCGCGGAATGCTGTCGGGTCTCGATGCCCACTCGGCTTATCTCGACCGTCGCGAGTTCGAAGAAATTCGTCGTGGTGCCGCAGGAAACTATCCGGGAATCGGCATCGAAGTGTCTGCCGAAAACGGATTCATCAAAGTTCAGAGGCCCTTAGAAGACTCGCCCGCTGCGCGAGCCGGAATACGTGCCGGCGATCTCATTTTGCGCATCGATGGCGAGGCAGTGGGCACTAACGTCGCCGAAGCCATCGAGCAAATGCGGGGTCCTGCAGGATCCTTGGTTCGTTTGACGGTACGTCGGGCCGCTCGTGACGAACTCGTCGATGTGGTGCTCGAGAGAGCGCGTGTCGAAGTGCACAGCGTTACGGGAGCCAAGCTCGATTCTCGCCATGCCTATTTGCGTATCGCGTCGTTCAGCGACACAACGCCCATCGATTTCGAGCGAACCATACAGCGGCTGCGTAGCGAGCAGCCCAACTTGAAAGGTGTTGTCATCGATCTGCGCAACAATCCAGGCGGTGTTCTCGAGGGTGCCGTGGCGGTTGCCGACGCGATGCTCGATCAGGGAAATATCGTCGTCGCGCGCGGACGCGCCGTCGATGCGCGATTTCGTATGGATGCGGAGCCGGGTCAATTACTCGCTGGCATAGAAATCGCCGTGCTCGTGAATGGCGCGTCGGCGTCGGCCGCCGAAATCGTTGCGGGCGCGCTCAAAGATAATGGTCGAGCTTTGCTAGTGGGGCGGCGCACCTACGGTAAGGGTTCGGTGCAAAGCGTCATTCCGCTCAGTAACGGACACGCGATCAAGTTGACGACCTCCCGGTATGCGACGCCCTCCGGTACGTACATCAACGAGCGGGGAATCGAACCTGACGTGATACTGTCCGGCCCTGATTCCGCACCCACCGACCCGAGTGTCGATGACGAGGTTCGTGCAGCACTGCGCGAACTGCAACGCCGCGCTCCGCGCGGTACTCGAACTGCCGAGGCTAAGACCCCCAAAATTTCATGATGGAACTTCTACAGTTTTTCATTGATTTCATCCTCCATCTCGACACCCACTTGGTCGAGATGCTGCAGCAGTATGGACTGTGGCTTTATGCCATCTTGTTCGTGATCGTCTTCGCGGAGACGGGGCTCGTCGTGACTCCGTGGCTGCCCGGAGACTCGCTACTCTTCGCCGTTGGCACGCTCGCGGCCATCGATACGAGCGGCACTTTGCATGCCCCGACGGTCGCGGCGTTGTTGATCGTCGCGGCGATTCTCGGTAACAGCTGCAACTACGCCATCGGCAAGGCGATCGGCCCTCCCGCGTTCAGCGGCCGATATCGACTACTTAAAGTCGACTATCTCCGACAGACCGAGGCCTACTTTGCGAAGCACGGTGGCAAGACCGTGGTGCTATCGCGCTTCTTGCCGTTGCTGCGCACGTTTGCGCCATTCGTTGCGGGCATCGCGCGCATGCAGTACTCACGCTTTCAGATGTACAACGTGATGGGTGCGTTATCGTGGGTGACTGTCTTTTTGGGCGGCGGCTATCTCTTCGGCAACATCCCGATCGTGCGCGACAACTTCGGGCTCGTCACGTTGACCATCATTTTCGGATCGTTGATTCCCGTGGCGATCGTCGCACTGCGACGACGCCACTGAGCCATCACGTTCCAGAGCGTGCTAGGCGAGTGTTATAGCGCGCGGATCGCGCCGACGATCCCGCCGATCAGTAGCGTGAGCATCGGAATAGACGACAAGGCGAATCCGAGACCTCGCTTCTCGGCAGCTTTGACGTATCCCAGAAAGAAAATCAGTCGCCCGACGATGAAAAGCGCGCCGAGTCCAGTGGCCCACATCGGGTCGATCAAGATCGCAAACGACCACAGAGCCGGGATAAAAATGATGAGCACCTCGAGGGTATTCATCTGGACTCTATAGTAGCGTTCGAAGTCGGGGCTGCCACTTGTCGCCGGTGCTTTGATGCCGAAGCGATGACGAGCGCGGCCGACGGCGGCAGCGAAGCCGAAGTATTCGACAAGTGCGATCAGCATGACCAGAAAAACCGGAACATAGTCGGCAGACATGGGAACCCCCTCGGTGAACGAGGGTCAAGCATAGCGCGATGGCAGAATGCTGCATAACGAGAGGATCACATGACCGGATTTTTACTTAGAGCGGTGATCGCCGCATTCGGGTTGTGGTTCGCCACCCTTTGGGTCGACGGATTTACCGTCGATCAGCCGGCCACCTTGTTGATTGCTGCGGTGGTGCTTGGCCTCGTCAACGCCGTAGTCAGGCCCATTCTCATCGTGCTAACGCTGCCGATCAGCGTGGTGACGCTAGGACTTTTTCTGCTCGTCATCAATGCAAGCATGATCTTGCTCGTGGCGGCGATCGTTCCGGGTTTTGATGTATCCGGCTTCTGGGACGCGCTCTGGGGTGCGCTGATCGTAAGCCTCACAGGGTGGCTCGGCTCTTGGTTCATCGGGTCACGCGGACTCGACCTGCTGGGTCGCAGATGACTGTCATCATGCGCCATTCGTTTCTCGTCACCACGTTCATCACCCTTAC
>Ga0255158_1000335_pt1 | contig 16446 bp, 13 predicted proteins | sample Atl_Atlam_RepC_8_2_FD_188426 | JGI IMG/M metagenome (GOLD analysis project Ga0255158, IMG submission 188426) | Freshwater microbial communities from Altamaha River, Georgia, United States - Atl_Atlam_RepC_8h | ecosystem: Environmental > Aquatic > Freshwater > River | place: USA: Georgia...
CAGGACTATTATCAAATTGTAAACCACGAATGTAAGCTGTTGCAACCAACGTTGAGTTATATGTGTTGGTGTTTGCTGTATTGATATCTGTGTTTGCAACGCAATGGAAATCTACTGTGTTGGCTGTTGTTACAGGGAATGTATATGTTCCCGAACCGGCAACGTTACTTACTAAGAAATAACTACCATAATCAATAAATGTTGGTTCATTATCTTGTGATGCAGTTGTTCTTGCACGATTGGAAATTAAATTTAATGGTGAAGGATTTTCAACACGATAACCATGAACATATGCTAAACCTTTACCAACACTTAGTGTGTATTTGTCAGCATCTTCTTCATATACTTTTGGTGTTAGTTTGAATTCGTCAATGATGTAGTCACCATTGGTTTCATAGTCACGCTTTGCAAAGTAATCATCGATGGCTGCATACACAGAACCATCAACCATTTTGTATACACTACCATCTTCAACACGGACCAATTCAATAAACAAAGCATCGTCACCAAAATACAATGGTCTAGAAGATAGTTGCAAACTGATTACATAACGGTCTGCACCTGGAGCCTGATAGTTGGATGCACCAACTGCTGGATCCAATAATGAATTGTCTGTTGCATAATCATAAATTGTTTCTGTAATTTCCAAACCAATACGTCTTGATGGTGTGTTACCATACTTGTCTAAGATTACAGTCTGTGGATTAACTTGAACAAAGTTGCCCAAAACATAGAATACACCTTGTGCAATTGAAGCGATTGAAGAAGAACCAACCGCATCACTTGGCATAGCTTGGCAAGTTAGGTTGGAGTCTGCATCATAGATGATATCGTTGTCTGTGAAATGTGTTCCTGTTTTATAGGAAACAATAAGTGTTGGTGGATCACCTTCACCCGCAGTTCCAGTTGCTACAGCTGTAGTCAACACTCTAGCAACGATTGTTCCGTCTGCGTTTCTAATTAATTTATTTTGGAACTGTTCAACATCAACGGCAATACCATTGTATTCTGTTTGAATTTTGATATACTTTACATCAAAGTTTGTTGTGACCTGACCACCACTAACGGGTGAGTTTTGCTTAAAGATGTTGTCAGCGAAACTTGTGATTTGATTTTGTAATATTGTTTGTGCTTGCGTTAACTCTCTGGCTTGCACAGCAACACCAGGTTTAAACAATATACGGTGGAAGTTTTTTGTTCCATCGAAATCGTCATAGTATGGATCAACGTTAAAATTTAAAGCCATTTTTTTCCCTTAGAAACCTAATACGAATCTGAATTGTTCTATACCATCAGCACTTCTTTGAACACCAGCCCTGTTCTCAACATAAATCAAATAACCAGAATTCACTGCAAAATTTGGAGTGTTATATGACAATAGTGTTCGTGTTACTTTAGACGATTGACCAAATATTGGACTGTTATTTGATGGAGTTCCTGTTGTATTTATGAGCCTAATCATATTGGAATCAGCCTCAAAATTCAAAACTGTTCCATAAAATGTAGGATTATTTTCAGCTCCCTGATAAACATATTCGTCAGGTGTATAACCTGAATCTGATCCTGGTGCAACGATTATGTTTGTCGTTGTGCTGTAGATAACTCCGTTTGCTGGTTCTGGATTAGATTGTTTTGTGGTTGGATTAACCAAGATGCCCACTTGATGATAATCAATCTCTGTTGGAACATAACCATTTTCATTGCCATCAAACTGTGCGGTCAACATGATGTGTTCACAACCCAACTCGGATATTGGATCAAAACCATGACCACCAACTGGTGATGTTGCCCATGTTACAACTGCATTACTACCAATTGCGGATGTAATTGCAATATTGGCATAGGTGTAGTTGCCACCTGGATTAACAACAATAATGTCACGTATAGAACCACCAGATGACAATGGTTCTACGTTTGCTGATGCGGTTGCACCTACTCCGTCACCTGTAATTGTTACATACACCACGGCGTTAACGGTGTCATATCCTGACCCACCATCTACAACGTTGATAACATCTATACTACCTGCGCCAGCGGATGTTATGAGTGGATTTGGTGTGTTTGAACCAACTTGAATTGGCATCCATTCTTTGTCCATGAATTTCAATTTCAAACCAGTATCGATGGTATACATAAACTTCCATTTATATCCATCGTCACCTTGGAAAATTCTGTTGGCAGAGTATGTTCCTGGTTCAAAGTATGGTTCTCTTGTGGATGGACCATCGTTATTGTTCCACAAACATTTGAAAACTTGGTCGTATTTGTTCTTTACATAAAATGTCTTAACTAAAAAACCATTAACATCTTTGGCCAACATATCAATATCGTCACGGAAATAATCATAAACCGTGTTCTGCGTCCAATCAACTCTTTGTATAACAGGACAAATATCACTGGTTTTTATTTGTTTCGCAACAAAGATATTTTTTTGTATTTGTTTTATAGTTTTTAAATCTGCTGTTGGAACAGGAGGATTATTTTCATCTGGCCAAGGAGTTGGTTTAGATAAGAAACAATAATATGAATTTATTGGTGTTGTGATTGCTGGTGGAACCACCGCAACAGGTGCAAAATACAATAGGTCTATCTGAGAAACCTTTGATGCGCTTGTGAGTAAATTTTTATTTGCCATGATTTATTTATTACTGATATGTGATTGCAACAACAGTATTTGCCAAGTCATCATTGAAAGATGTGTATCTTAAATATGCTGTTCTTGTGGCCGCCAAATTAAATGTTGTTGCACCGACCGTTGAATTGATTGCGGAACAACCGTGTGTAATTGATTTTCCTTGGCCTGTGGTATTTGTTATAAACATATCAACAAATTTTCCTGGAACAAAAGATGCAAGTGTAATGGCCAAATCTGCTGCGATGTTCGCTTTCACTAAACCAGAATTTTGGAAAGAAAGTGTGATTGCTGTTTGAGAACCTGGGAATATATTTGGAGTTCTAATTGTATTGGCTGCATAAATTGCTCCTGATATGGTTAATGTGCCAGGAACAGTCAAATTCGTATCAACAACAATACTAGAAGTGTTTTGTAATGAAGTATTCGCATAGCCATATGCGGCATTTGCATGGTCATATGCCGCTGCAACAGTTGTTACTGCGGTATTTGCTTTCGTAAATGCACTGTTAGCAAAATCTGCCGCTGAGTTTGCTGCAGCATAACCAGAGTTTGCTCTTGTGAATGCCGCATTGGCGAAGGTTGCACCAGAATTTGCTGATACAAATGCACCATTGGCAAATGATGCTGCTGAGTTTGCTGTTGCGAAACCGGAGTTTGCTTTGGTAAATGCACCATTAGCAAACGATGCAGTAGTATTTTGTGAATCGTAAGATGAATTTGCTCTGACAAAAGCTGCATTAGCAAAAGTTGAACCGGAATTTGCAGTTACAAATGCACCATTGGCAAAAGTTTCTGCAAAACTTGCTGATGAATTTTGTGTAGAACCATCAGCAAAAATTATAGGTCTTTTGAGTAATTCTAAACCTTCATCGGAAAGTGTTGCGTAGTAATCGTTTGCAGTTGATCCACCAACCAAGAATTTAACATATGTTCCTGGTTGTGTTGAACCTATAATTAAATTACCACCATAAGATAACATGTCATCACCAACCGATAACACATAAGAGTCTAATGGTTGTATTGCGTCCCAACCAGGATAGTTGTATGTTGAACCAGCAATACCAACATCAACAAAATTTTTCGTATCTGTTCCAACATCAGATGTAACAACATAGTCAGCTGAACCATCACCATCTTTATTCTGTAAGTTAATTTGCAAATAACTAGCATTGTTTCCTACAAATTGACCAATTACACCAGGGAAAACAATATCATTGTTACCAACATTCAATACATTGTTGGCAAACAAACTGTGTGATAACGTTTGTGCTGTGAATTGACCAGTAACTCCAGAAACTTTATCAACACCAATCATTATAGTATTGGCTGTATTAGAATCTAAATGTGTTATTTCTGATAACTGTGAAATTTTTACTGTTGACATTGATTACCCCAATAGGATTATTTTTTCATCTTCTGTTGTTATTGTAATACCATCTTCTGTTGTTAGTTCTGGTATATATGGAAGTCCAATTGGACTTGTTATTTTAATTTGACTTGATGACAACGAACTGTTGGCAATAAAAGTTCTTTTTACCGACAAATAAGAATTGGTTGTTGAACTTAGATTTGATGTGAGATATATTTTCTTATTCACATAATCAACTGAATTCACAACTTTACTTGTATTATTATCAACAAGAATAACATCACCTTTATAAACAATATCTTTTATTGGATATTGAGCATCAGTATAATTTCCATTGTTCATTAGGTCATAAAGACCAGTCAAAGATGTAATATTTAGTGCATTAGAACCAGAATTGCCTGTTACCACCGCAACATTTGCGTAGGTTAACCAAACATTACTTGCAAGCGTGATTGTTCCTTCCACGCCATTTACGTCAATAATTTCCGAGTAAACATTTGGACCATTTTTAGTCTGTATATGAATAGTTGACTTGTTTGGATATATGAATGATTCTAAAGTTGCACCCAGCAAATGAGTAAACTTAATTACATTGTTACTCTTATTGTTAAAATCTGTTACGATTTCCACAGCATCATTAACATATGCACCGAGATAATACGATAGAGGTTTGGATGTATACACCGATTGCAATGGATGTATATTCAAATTGTTGTATGATTTCAATCCATAACGACCTAAAACATTTGAACCAACTGGATGTAATAGACCCAACAAGACTTCTCTATACTTTGAAATCTCTTTGTCAACCGTAATTAAATATGTAAAATTATTATATCGGTCATCCTGCATAATATCAAATGAACTTGGTTGTCCTTGTGTGGTCAAGTATTGACCAGAACCAATAACAAGGCCATTCAAGAAAGTTGCATTTGCTTTTGCGGAACCATCACCATAAGAAATGTAACCTTGTTTGTTATAATTTCTGGTAAATACTGTTCTGTTTCCTGATGCATCATAATATGAATATGTCTTTGTGAATTGTGGGAAGGCAGAGTTTGCCATCTTCAAATTGATATTTCTATCTTCACCCAATATCTTCAACATCAAGTTTGGATTTGGATTTGCGTTGTAGTTAAAGACTTGTAGATTATACAAAGACAGTTCTGTGTTTGCATCTGGAGCCAATAGAGAAATTGAATTCACTCTGGCTGCATATGTGGCCAAGTCAATTGTTGGACCTTGGTAGATATATTCACCCTTACGTGGTAAGTTTTCTATTGCCACATTTGAAACAACAATGTCTTGAACCTTCAAAGAAACACCAGGTTGTGATGAATAATCTTCGCCATAATTTTCTAGTGCAATTGATGTAACAGAACCAACTCGGTCCACAACCAAAGAAAATTCTGCACCAGTTCCTAATATTCCAGGAACAGTTATGACTGCACCTGATGCATGAGTGTTTGCGGATTGAACAGATACTGATGGTAAAAATTCATTTTTATATCCTGTTCCACCCAAAGGATATTTTGGAAACGGATCAGCAGGATCAAATACATAAGAAATTCCTGTGATAGTTCCGTTTGCACCGACAGATGTTACATTCGCATATGCACCATGGCCAGAACCACCACTAAAAATAATTTTATCGTTTGCTTGATACCATCCACCACCTTTAACGATTTGTATCGGTGCTAAGATGCCAAGTGGTGCAATATCGGAGTATGCAGCTGAATAAGTATTGAATTCATCTTCTGTTGGTATGGTAGATGTAACTTGAATATTTGGTATGGCAGCAATACCGCCGCCACCATTATCAACAACCATACTGAAAATTGAACTTGTTTCTAATGTTGAAAAAGAAAAAGCATCAATCAATCTGGTGTTTGCATTGGCACTGGCCATATTTGCAAAGAAGAATTGACTGTTACCAATAACAACATCATCTTTAAAACCAATAATATCTGTTGATATGTAACTCACGTTTGCTCTGGCATTACCTGGCGCAGGCGCAGTTGTTATAACAGCACCGCTTGCCAAAGGATTGGATGATTCTACTGTTGCTGTTAAACTTACAACTGCTCGAGCATTCACAGATGGCATATATTTTATACTTGTGATAGCACCATTTTCATTCACACTTGTGACATAAGCAAACGCAGCATTAGAATGATTGACTCTATCATTAACTCTGTAACCTGTTCCAGCATTAACAATTGTGTAAGATGGTGGTAAGAAATCCGATAGAGCATATACGTTTGCTTTTGCTCCGCCACCACCAATAATTGTAACAATCGTATTTGGTTTTAAAGAATAACCGAATCCACCATTAACTACGTTGATTCTTTGTAGAGAACCTTTAGTAGTTTCGGAAACGATAGCTGATGCACCAACGCCATTGGCAGGATCATCCATGCCATCATATACAACAACAGGATCACCTGGTTGATATAATGCACCACGTTTTTGTGAATTGATTTTAATTTGACTAACTTGACCTACAATTTTTGCTGTAAGTATTTCACCATCAAACAACACATCTTGGTTGTTGGAGTCTACAATTTTAACAAACTCACCAGATTCAAACAGACGTTCAATATCAGAAATAAAAATTTCAGTCTTGTCACCAACCAATACAGCGGCTTCGATAGTTGCAATCGATTTGGATTCTATACCAAATACTCTAAGATTTTTGGTATCTAAAAAATTTCTATTACTTGATGCAAGTTTTAAACTCTTAGAAACATACCATGTTCCAGCAGAGGCTTTAAATACTGCTTCTTTAGTGTTGAAAACTTCAAAATCAGAATTAAATAGAACACGAAACAGGAACTCATATGATGCTGGTGTTCCTTTTGTTTGGTATAGTTGTCTGGCAACCTTGATTGTTTCTTCTTTACTAAGAAGTGTTTCCTTAGGAAAGAACGGAAGAAAATCATTCGTGAAGTAGTCTAAAAATTCTTCAGTTGTTTGGTCTACATCTCTATAAGAAAGTAAATTCTTTGTTCTATCTGAAACTCTACCTGTTTGTTCCATCCATTCATAATATGCCTTCAAAAATGTGTGGAAGTTTTCGTAATTAGAATTATCACGGATATGTTCCGGTAACTGGTCTTTGACCAGTATAGATGTTAGTTGTCCTGTATCTATCATGTTGATTTAGCTGTTACGTTAACAATGATTGATTGTGGATCAAATTCATCTACTGTAATAATTCTATTGTAAGTTGATGAAATGATTGTTGAAACTGGTTTTGCCGTCACAGTTAGTTGACCTAATGGATTGTCAACTTGAATTGGTGCAAAAGCATTCAATGTAATAATACCACCCTTATAATCTACTGTTCCAATGTTGCCGTTGAATACTGTCTTAACATTCAAATCGCTATTGTAATATGTTCTCAATGTTCCATATTTACCTTCAAGTGTGGCAGTTGCTGCAGCTAATGTTCCTGTTGTGTCGTTTGCAGCATTAGTAATTTTTACGATTGCTGAAGTGTAACCTGTTCCTTTGGTTAAAACTTTAATTTCTCTAATCACACCATTAACAACTACAGCTTGAGCTGTTGCACCAGAACCATCACCTAAAATGGTGACTGTTGGAGTTGATTGATAACCAAAACCAGGGTTTGTAAGTGTGATGGATTCTACACCACCAGTTGATGAAGGAACTTCTTCAATAATTAATCCTTGTATTGTTTGTGACAAGTTCAATGGATTTCTGTAAACAACTGTTGGTGAACTCAAAATACCAGTCAAAAACATACCTTTATCTAATTCAGCACCATAGTATAACTTATATGTCGTAGGTGTGGTTAGATTTGGAAAAAATTTCTTCTGTAAGTTGATTGAAATTTCGTTTGTGATGATTGATGTGTCAACAGAGTTGATTAAATTATTAAATTCGGATGCTTTGAACGTTGAGTTGAAAGTGTTTAATGTGTTCTTCGCATAGGTATTAATTGCATTTTTAACAGAAGATTTAATCTGTGCAGCGGTCAAAACAGTTTTCTTAGGATCATATAGAACGTTTGCTGTAATCTGGATGTAAGTATAATCAGGATCAACCAACGTTGGTTCAACCGTCATAATAGATATTGGTTTCAAAACATCTTTGACCAATTTTGATTTTTGATTCTCAGTTAGTGTATAGGAACCAGATGGTTTGACACAAACAAATACACGACCATATACTGGAGGATCATTTTGTTGACCACCCCAAACATTGACTGCATCAAAAGAATATCCTAAATTGTTCTGTTGAATTGCGGTAATGTAGTCGTCTTGTGTAACAGCTCTTTTCTGCGATGCATATGATTTTGGAGCCTGAAAACGAATTGAATCAATAGTTTCTCTATTGGCACCTTGAGAAGCTGCATATACTGGTGTAATAACAATGTCTCCGTAACCACCAATAGTTGCCATAGCAGTGAAGTTATTTGCACCTGAACCATTTAGACCTCTAGTGGAAATAAATGATAATCTTACGATGTTACCATTATTCAAATCTTTACCTAAAACACCATTACCAAAATATATTTCATAGTAACCATTCATGCCTTCTTGTAAGAAGAATACGTTGGAATTACCATCTAAGGTTAAGAAGTTATCTGCACGTGTGAAATTAGTTATTGATGTATTTGAAGAAGATTCTTGAACAGCAACCAAAAGTGTTGTTGTGTCAATATCCGCATTTGGTATTTTAAACAATGATTTTGGGTTAGTTCCCTTGTCAACTGTAAAAGAATATGTTTGTGCATTACCTTGTTTCAAAACAACGTCATTAAATTGTGCAACATTATTTACAACATTTACTGTATGTGTATCTGCATTAACAAAGTTGTAGTTTACACCGTCAATTGATTCTGATAAAAAATTTGTATATTTTGGTAATGTCAGAGATTGGTCTGATGTTACGTTGTTTACTGTAATGTTGATTGTGGCTGAAGGTGCGATTGCTGACTTTGGAACATAGTTTAATAGTTTTGCTTGTGAAACAACAGAATTTCTTTGTAGTGCAGTATCTAAAAACATTTCATTAGCGACCATGTTTAGATAATATGCGTTATACTGTGTGTTATAAGTCAAAACATCCAACAAAGTGGATAAGGCAGAGCCTTCATAGTTATAATCTTGAAGAACACCATTGTCCTTCATATAATTCTTTATACTAGACTTTATAGAATTAAAATCTAGTTCTGTTATGTTGAAATTTGAGTTTGCACCTGCCATTTTATCTGTTTCTCTCTAAAAAAACTGTTACAGTAGTTGGTTGTGTTGCATTTGCTATAAAAAACGTCAAAGTAACATCATAGGCATTTCTGTCTGTATACGGTTTCACCACAACATTTTTAAGGTCGACTCTAGGTTCGAAATTTTTTATTGTAGTTGCAATCTCTTTTTCAAGTGCATTTGCAGTTGTAAACGATACATTTTCAAACAGAAGTGTATCAACATTTGAACCGAAATTGGGGTTCCAGTGTTTTTCGTATTTTTTGGTCAATAATATATTCCGGATTGAGCGAATAACAGCTTGGTTATCATAACTCAAAGCGATATCACCCAACACAGGTCTCTTTGCGAGTGTGAAGTCTATGTCTGAGAAAAGTTTCTGTATGTTTGTTGCCATCTTTTATTTATACGCTAGGAGTGGATTCGCTTTTTGGACTTTTGGAGCTGTCGAAAAAAATTCTTGGGCCGGAACGCAAAAATTCGAAATTTCGGTAATTATGAAATTCTCTCTTTTGTCTTGTTGGTGCCTATAAAATTCATCAACAAGTATTTTTCAGTTTCTCCCAAATTGTTCAGTTTTTTTGTTTTGTTATAGCCTTCAATGAAAAGTCTCAAATTTGTGTAAAAGTCACGGTCTGAGTTTTTTCTGTATTCCATGAACTCATACATGTTTTTCATGTGGTTGTTAATAGTTGTCATTTGTTGACTGGTTAGATTGGAAGTGTTTCCTGATATACTACCGGCAACTTGACTGGTGTATGTTATTAGTGTATTATTGTTAGATATTAGTTGTGGTTCAATTAATAGAGAAGAAAAACTACCCATAATTGGTGCGTTATTTGTTATACCGTCAGTTTGGTTTACAATATACATTGCTGTTCTTCCAAAACTTAAAGCCTGATTTAAATAAGGACTTATATTGTCGGTTCCATCATATTCTATCACTCCAGATAATTTTGCGGTGTGCAACAAAAAATTCTGACATGTTTGTATTAAGGTGTCAGCATTCGCATGAACGTTAGCCATATTTGTCACATTATTTGTTGATAGATAAATGTTGTTTGCATTTTCATATATCAACATAGTTATACTCTGCATATTGTTTTGGTAATATCCACCAAAATCATTGTTTGCGATATCTTGTGCCTGCCATTCTGTTACAAAAGGTGGCATACTATCCACATGTTCTAGGGCAGGAGTTGATAATTCAGATATGTTTCCATTTGGATCATCAAAATTATATCCAAAAGAATGCCATATTCCAATGTTATTTGCAAATAACTGTGCCATAATTATAGTCCTATGAATGATGACATTGGCATCGTTGTCGGAAAGCCATTGTTGCCATTATTATGATAATGAAAATCAAAAATAGCAGAATTGTATTGGTCTGCCATCAAAACTGCATCCATAATACCAATTCTCGCTAAACTAAAGTTACAAAGAGGTGCATTTACGGAAACAACCGCATTTACACTCGTCAATGCATTAATTTGTCCAGGAACTGCAATTGGTGTTGCAGGTGTTGGGAATCCAGCAGAAACACCACCAGAAGTTGTGAATCCAGCATCACCCGCATAAACACCACTACCTGCCGTAACCCTAGACTCTGCGCTTATTACGTCTGCGTGGATAGCACCACCAACGTTCAAGTCTGAAGCAATCGATATGTGGTCTGCTGCACCAATATACATCGTTCCACCAAAATTCTCATCTGCTGTTACTCTAACGTCATTGTCACCCAAAATATCAATATTACCAACAGACCTGATGTTGGTTTCACCTTTGACTTGCAAATTGTAGTTTCCACCAACCTGAACATTCATGTCCTTTGTAACATTTATGTTGCAATTACCTTCTATTTGTATGTTACAATTACCCCCAACAATTACATTTTTGTTTGAAACGATAATTGTGAATCCGTTTCCATAAACCTTGTGAACTTCATCTCCATTGGGATGCATTTCGATAAATGTCCCCGTTCTGTGCGATAGACAAACACGCTCTCTTGTTGGTGTGTCATCCATCTCAAATTTATGTCCAGCTTCTGTTTGTTGGACATTATTGTATGGATATACAGGTTGATAGTATGTGTTTGCTGCTGACTCTGGTTCGGTCCAAAGACCTTCGACTGGTGGTGAGTTAATATCTGATGTTTCCATAATTAAGGTTTAGTTTTGTTTTGTGGCTTTGGTTGAATACTTGCAGATATTTGGGCATTTGAAGGTTGCGTTGCTTCATATTGTGCAATTGTTTTATTTGCTGCTTTTAAATCAGCAGCAGAAGCTGGAATCATTAATCCTGTTGTTGCCATACCAACAATTGTTACAGCGCCTGCTGCAGCTGCGGTTGCTAATTTTACAGTATTTGCAGTTTCGTTCAACAAATTTTTAGTTTCTTTTAGTAAATCACCAAAACCAGTATCTTCTCCGGCTGTAAGTTCTTTGAAGAAATCAGTGAAAACACTGCCAACCAATTTTAAAAATTTGGTTAAACATTGTGCTAAGAGGGCCATAAATCTTGCTGGTAATGAACGAATCCATGCAATTAGTGCTCTAATTTTTGTGATAAATGCCAGAACATATCTTTCAAAATTAATTACATCTTTTAAGAATTTTTGAACTTGTTTCAACCAACGAACCGCTTCTTTCAATTTTGCAGTAATCCAAGCAAAAGCACCAGTTCTATCTGTGAGCCCTAAAGTTTTCATAACCCAACGAATTCCATCACGTATATATTGTGCTGAAGCTTTGATGAATTTTTTGAGATAGATGTTCTTTTGCATCTCATCAATAAAACTACACACGTGAACCAATTTTTTATTGTTGTTTCCACGACTTGTTTTATCAACGATGCCTCTTGCGGATGCAGGTATAGTTGGTGTGCCTTCCACACGGCCGTCATTCTCAGCTCCTGGTGGAGGTTTTAAATTTTCGTTACCAACAGCTGGTGGTAAATCTTTTGCTCCCGGTTCTGCTGGTTCTTGAGACCAATCATATCCCATTAATATATCTCCTGAACTGTATTACTTGTTGGTTTTTCTATTCCGGGTAAAACACCCATCATAACAGGTGCTTGACCAGCTACACCGTCCATAAAGAAACCTACAATCCATTCACCCAACATAGGTGCTGAAAATGATTTTGAATGGTTGATAGGATACATCGGTAAAGCCCAAGGCAAATCTTCTGTTGGCAATTCCGTTTTATTATCTGTATGCCATCCAAAAATTCTAACTTTGCATCGGCCTAAACCCAAAGGATCACCTCTGAATTCGTTTACTCCGACCCACCATATAAAACCATCTTTACCTATAAAACTCATTTTTCACCTTATGAAAGTGCATATTGTTGACTTGGGAATTCCATAGAAGAAGTATCTTTGGCCAATTCCAAAACTGTTTGATATACACCTTGCGTTTGTATTATGTGACGCACAGCTGTAATTAAATATTTTCCTGAATAATATATATCTTCTTCAACCGAAGATTGATTACCAGTTCCTTCTATACCAAACGAATTTAATTGTATATCTAAAGTTTGACCAACAGTTAAATTACTATTTCCAGGAACTATAGCCTTCATTACAGTATAATGTGCTAGTGCTAATTGTGCGGTTCTGTTTGGAATGAACACCTCAGCATTTATATTTTTAGCAACACTATCTGGACTTTGACTTATATATTCTTCATTTAATTGACTTGCATTTCCGAAAACCAACTTCAAGTTACTTTCAACCATTTCTTCGGAGTATTTGCCGAATCTATTTAAGTTTGTTCCAGTTTGACTGTAACCAGGTAGTGATGCCTTGTTGAAATCTGTTACAATCTTTGTCCTAGAAATAGGATCGATTGTGATAACCCTATTTGCATACATTCCAGAATTGGTTGCTTCCAATGAATCATATGTTTTTACAAATTCATAATTTAGAATGTTGAATAAATCAACTGCTTTAAAAGTTTCCGTATCTGATGGTTGATACTTATATTGTGCTACAGGTTGATTTGAAAATAGTGTTGCGATTGATGCAAAATAAAAACCATCTTTAGTTTCAAAGAATATCATATCTGCACCTTTACCTTGTCCAGGTAAAGCATAATTTGACAACCAACTTATGGCTTCAAATGGTTTAAGTTTTGGAACAACCATGTCATACAAACCGTATGTTGGTTGTATTGCTTGTATTCTTGATGATGGAACTCTCAAACCATTATTTTCATCTATCAATATTTTTGTTATCATTTCCGAAATAGGCAAACCTTTGAAAGGTTTACTTAATTTTAATTGTTCGGAAAGAAACATTTCTTCAGATGTGAAATGAAGTGTGTAATGTTCTGATGTTTTGTTACCAGCAGGTATTCTATTACCCACTTTGTATAATCTAAACTTTCTGGTATTTTTTGTTGTATCTTTTGATTTTCCATATGAAATTTGAATGATTTCCGAACCATCCAATTTTAATTTCTCAATAATACCCAAAGCATCTCTTATAACCACGTTTCCTGAACAAGCAAAGGAAAATATATCCTCAAAGAAGTTTAGTTCAACAACAAGGTATTTTATTTTAACTGCTTGGTCGTTGTCAGCAATAATATCAACCGATTCTAAATCGAAATCTTGTGCAAATATAGCCATTTTAATTCTTCATCAAATTTACAAACTCTTTTTCAAACTGAGCCGCATACTCTTTGTTTAATATTTTAATTTTTCTTTTTGATTCATTTAATTCATATTCATATTCATAATTGCTGACAATTTTCTTTGTGATTTCGAAACTAATCACTTCTGTTCCAATAGTAATTGTTGGAGAATCGAAATATGGAGAACTAAAATATTGTTCTGGTGAACAAATTATTCTTTCTTCTTGAATTTCATTTGGTGAAACCGAACTTGTTTTTTGTTTGATAATTTCATAATGGTGAACAGAACTTGGTAAATTTCCACTGTTTGAACCATCATATTTGTTTAGTATATATTTTTGAAATTTTACCGAACTCAAAGGCCAGTCCCATAGTGGGTCATTGATTTGGTTGCAATAAAGTATAATCCAAAAACGATTTATGTCTCCGTAGTATTTGTGAGCAACAATTTCTGGTGTATCTTGGTCTTGAATGTCATATTCATAGAATGATAGTATATTATTTAACACACCAGGAACAACACTTGCTCTAGACATTAAATTTGTGTATAATGTTCTGTTATTGTTTTTATCTGTGTAAACAACTTTTGGTAAAGAATTAAAATATTGCATTTTTAATATCCTGCTTGAACATCATCTCTGCCAATCAATGATATTTCTTTGAATTGAATGGTTAGATTTGTTTGAACCGGTGCACCGTCAGCGTGGGCTGTCCATCCGTTTGGAGTGTAATTAACATCAATACTTTCTATAACACAATCCTTCAATCTTGGTAATTTGTCGTTGTGTTGACCTTGTTGTTTAAAATCAATTTCAAACAAAGCAGGTGGAACCCAAAACATATTTTGACCTACTTCAGTATTCTTTTTGGGTGAAGCATACATTCTAAATTTTTCAATTATGTTTTTTACCTGTTCAGCTTCAGCTGCGGAATATGGTGTAAATGTGAAAGATAATTGAAAATCTCTAAAGTTAACACCTTGAAATAATACTTGTTTTTGTGGGTTGAAAACATAACCAGCTCTATTTAAAACCAATTTAAGTGCATCATTATCTCCACCACCAGCAAGATTCGTTGCTGCTCTAACAGCTTTACCAATTAATGGTAATGCACCCATCGATGAAGCAATTGAAGATGTGTCATCATATGCTAGGGATGTTGTTAAATTGAAATTTTCTGGCATATATAAAGCAATTTGACCAACTGGCGTGCTTCTTTGATTATTTAAAAAACTTCCAAAAGCTTCATACATACCCGCAGTTGATTTTAATCCGGTGGTCAGTCCACCAAAAACAGTATTCAAAGCACCTTGAAATGACCAATTACCCGAAAGAGTATCTTTTACACTACCAAATACCGATTCAGCCATATTAAAAATTCCACCTTCATTTTCATAAGCCTGTAGGACATTCTCACCAGCTGCACCTAATGCTTCAACTCCCTTATTAACAAAACCAGGCAATTCGTTCAATTTTACTTCTTCAACTTCTTTAATTGTGAAATAAACTGCGTGAGATTTGTTAGAACTTCCAAGGTCTCTTGGATATTGATATGAAAAATATCCAATATCAGAACCAAATAAATCTGATAGTGGACCACCAAAAAGTCCGCCTGGAATGTTTAGACCGCCAATTGATGTTGGTATTGAAATGATTGCCATGGTTGTTTTCTAGAAAAGTGATATATACTATTTATGGCATATTCTGGAAAGTTCCGACCCTCAAATCCTCAAAAATATGTTGGGGATCCAAAAAACATCATATATCGCTCGAGTTGGGAATGTCGAGTGATGAATTGGCTCGACAAAAATCCAAGTATTGTGTCTTGGGCTTCAGAAGAATTGACCATACCTTATAAATCTCCAGTTGATGGTCGTATGCATCGTTATTTTCCCGATTTTCTTGTCAAAGTTAAGGATAAAGATGGTCGAATGAGAACAATGATGCTTGAGGTCAAGCCAAAAAAACAAACACAACAACCTCAACCAAAAAAACGAGTCACTAAACAATACATACAAGAAGTTGCAACATGGGGTATCAATCAAGCAAAATGGAAGGCTGCAACAGAATACTGTTTAGATAGAGGTTGGGAATTCAAATTAGTTACGGAAGACCACCTCGGACTGTAACTAAATAACCGATGATAACAAAATCCATACTCACGACATTAACAGAAGAAAAAATTCAGGCTCAACATCCAACGATGAGTCGTGAATCTCTACGCTGGTTAATGCAAAAAATTGCAAAACTTAGAAATCCAACTCGTCTTTCTGTGCCGATAACAAAAGAGAAAGATAGATGGACAAGACCTGGCGACCGTCAGAAATTTTTGATGGGGGGTATGTATTATTTTGTGTATGATGCCAAAGGTAAAGATTCTTTACCATATTATGATAGATTTCCATTGGTATTACCACTCAAAAGACTACCAGATGGTTTCATAGGATTAAACCTACATTATTTGCCGTTACGATATAGGGTTCTTTTCCTGAGAAAATTATTGAACTTTGCAATCTACAACGAAGATGATGAGATTAAAAGAATCCGCATCACCTATCCAATCCTGGATG
>Ga0255158_1000342_pt1 | contig 16162 bp, 19 predicted proteins | sample Atl_Atlam_RepC_8_2_FD_188426 | JGI IMG/M metagenome (GOLD analysis project Ga0255158, IMG submission 188426) | Freshwater microbial communities from Altamaha River, Georgia, United States - Atl_Atlam_RepC_8h | ecosystem: Environmental > Aquatic > Freshwater > River | place: USA: Georgia...
GTAGTAGTTGGGAATTTGTTTTCATGCGTATGCTAGATGAACATCCCGGGGTAGAAAATTGGGCCAGTGAAAGTGTCCAAATACCATATAGAGATCCGCTTACCGGAAAGTATACAATCTATGTGCCAGATTTTTTTATAGTCTACAAAGATAAAAACGGAAAGAAACATGCAGAAGTAGTAGAGGTAAAACCTCAGAGTCAAACATTAAGAGAGAGTGTAGGTAAAAGTGCATACAATCAAGAGCAGTATATAAAAAATCTAGCCAAATGGGAAGCTGCGCAGGCGTGGTGTAAACAGCAAGGTGTTCGATTTAGGGTAGTAAACGAAGGCGATATTTTCCATCAAGGATCAAAACGCAGATAAGTAAAGTATGACTAAAAAATTAGAAGAACTATTCAACTTAGAAGAATCTAAAAAAGAAGAGCCTGCGCCTCCTGTCAGCGTGCCTACCCATGAAGAGGTTAGATCGCTAGATGATAGTTATAAAGCTGTAACAGAAATTACCAGAGGATTACCTCAGATTAAAGAGTTAGAAGAGCTCGATGATAAAGAATTAGACAATCTAGCCACTAAAGCAGAACAAGCCTATGACGATTTAATGGATTTAGGTATGAACGTGGAAGTTCGATATAGTGGCCGCATTTTTGAAGTAGCAGGAACCATGCTGAAAAATGCCATAGATGCTAAATCTGCTAAAATTGACAAAAAATTAAAAGCTGTAGATTTGCAGTTAAAAAAATATAAAATAGACAAAGATGCAGGAGGCGATGATCCAAACGATGTAATAAATGGGCAAGGCTACATTATTACTGATCGTAACGAGCTCCTTAAGAAATTGGGTCAAAAGGACTAAATATTACTATGAAAACTTTTAAAGAATATCTTTCCGAAAGCAAAAAGATCTACAGTTTCAAAGTTAAAGTAGCGGGCGAATTGCCTGAGGGATTTCAAGAAAAGCTCAAAACTGATCTTGATCGTTGCAAAGTTTTAACTTTTGAAAAAGTAGCTACTACTCCAATTCAAAAACTTCCTTTAGATTTCCCTAACAAATCTAACATGGAAGTTACTGTATTTGAAGTTATCTGCGAATACCCAATTAATAGCCAAGAAATAGCTGCCAGCGTTAAAGCTGCTGGTTTAGATGAAGACTGTTTCCGTGTTAGAGGCAGCAGCGAGCCTAGCGAAATAGATCAAGTGTTGTTAGATCAAGAGCCTAGCGGTAAAGCATTGCTAGATGACGCACAATATAAAGAAACCACAAATGCAAAGCATAAAGATTATTTCGGTGACGATTTTAACAAAGGTTTCTTAAAAGATTTAGACAAGGCTGCAAAGGCCCGTAAGAAAGAAAACGGTCAAGGAGAATTCAAACTACCTAAGGCCAAAACAGATAAAGCAGGTGTTAAAAGCACCTTAGGGAGTTAATATGAATTTCAATGAATTGATGTCAAAAATGCGTGAATTGGACCAGCCAGCTGAAATAGCTGCGCCTGTTCTAGACGATGCATCAGCAGTTGCCAGTGAGTGCGGAGATATGCCTCCTAGTCCAATGGGTATGAATTCGACTATGAGCAAACCAGATACACCTCCACCTAGCATGAGTTTAAACCTAAATGCTCAGGGGTTGGATAACATTGAAGAATTAATGAAATTGATCAAAGCAGTTAATCCAGAAATGGAAAAACCTGCAGGAGGTATGCCTCCAGCGATCAGTATCGAGCCCATGGACAAACCAATGGGTGGGTTACCTCCGTTAAAAATGTTACCAGACTTAGATGCAGATGAACCTCCACATATGGAACCAGACGGTGACGAAGGCCCAGATCCAATGAAACCTTCAGATAACGACGGCGACACTGATGCTGAGAAAAAGAAAGACAAAGAAGAAGCGTTTGCTAATTCCCCCATCGGCGGAAGCGAACCCGAAAGCAAAGGTAGTCCATTTGATGCAGAAGGCGATGATTTAAACAAACCAAAAGGCACATATCCTAAAGTTGCTGGTGGCGACAATCCAATGCAAAAAATGGAATCCACTGATTTACGTGCTCAAATTCGTGCAGAATTAATGCAAAGATTAGAAGAAGCTAAAGCAAAGTAAATTTACAGTAAAATCAAATAGGGCCGCAAGGCCCTATTTTTTTCATTAAATACAATATGGCAAAATCACTAGACGGCGTATTAATCAAGAAAGCTCATGCCCCTCAGAAATATACTCTCGAGGAAGTTAAGCATCTTGAAGCATGTATGGATCCTATAAACGGTCCATTATATTTTTGCGAAAACTTTTTAAAAATACAACACCCTACACGCGGTGCTATTAAATTTGAACCATACGAATATCAGGTCAGACTGATACAGGCCTATCACGAAAACAAACAATGTATTGCTATGTTACCTCGTCAGATGGGCAAGACTACTTGCGCTACTGGTTATCTATTATGGTATACTATGTTCGTGCCAGAAGCACAGGTGCTAATCGCTGCTCACAAATATGAAGGTGCGCAGGATATTATGAACAGATATCGTTATGGTTATGAAAACTTGCCGGACTTTATTCGTGCAGGCGTTTATTCTTATAATCGAAATACCATCGAATACGACAACGGATCACGTATACAAGCAACAACAACTACAGAAAATACCGGTCGTGGTAAATCTCTTTCTTTAATTTACTGCGATGAGTTTGCATTCGTTCAGCCGCCTGAAAAGGCCAAAGAATTCTGGACTGCGTTATCTCCTACATTGTCTACAGGTGGTAAATGTATTATCACATCAACACCAAACAGCGACGAAGATCAGTTTGCTATGATCTGGACCGAAGCTAATAAAAAATTCGACGACCACGGCAATGAGCAAAAGGTAGGTGTTAACGGTTTCGCTTCTTATTATGCACATTGGTCTGAACATCCCGATCGAGACGATAAATGGGCATCGGTTGAACGTGCTAAGATCGGGGAAGAAAGATTTCGTAGAGAGTTTGAATGCGAATTCTTGATCTACGATGAAACATTGATTAATTCTGTTAAACTAGTAGAATTACAAGGTGTTGAACCTACTATGACCATGGGTCAAACACGTTGGTATAAAGACATTGATCCTAAGTTAACATATCTTGTAGCTTTAGATCCCAGTATGGGCACAGGAGGCGACTACGCTGCTATTCAGGTATTTGAAATGCCCTCGATGATACAGGTAGCAGAATGGAGACATAATCTTACTCCGATACAATCTCAAGTTAAACACATGAGAGAAATTTTAAGATATATCAACGATCGAGGCCAGGAAAGAGGAGGGAATCCTCAATTATATTATTCAGTTGAAAACAATCAACTAGGCGAAGCTGCTTTGATCGTTATCAGCGACATAGGAGAAGAGAATTTTCATGGGCTTTTCCTTAGCGAGCCGATTAGAAAAGGTCATATAAGAAAATTCCGAAAAGGATTTAATACCACGCATCGAACTAAAATTGCCGCATGTAGTCAGCTTAAAAATCTAATCGAAACTAAAAAAATGGAGATAAAATCAAAACCTTTAGTTTCTGAGTTAAAAACTTTCGTAGCCCACGGTGTAGGATTTGGTGCTAAGAGCGGAGAACACGACGATTTAATATCTGCTACATTATTAATCATACGCATGGCTGATGTTTTAGCTGATTGGGATCCACACATTTACGATAAAATGACGGAAAAAATCACCGAAGAATCGATGCCTATGCCTATATTCGTTAGCACAGGATTTTAATAAATATACTTATGGACGCAAGAAATAACATAGCAACAGATCTGTTTTATAAAATTCGTAGCAGATTTAAAGGCTTAAAATTAGGAGCAGAAACCGGACAAATTACTATTAATCCGGAAGAAGCTCGCTTCTTTGATTTTGACTATATGGAAGGAACCACCCCCATTGGTCACGTTAGTATCAGTTTAGCAGAACCTAATTCTATGAAAGTGTATTTTAGTCATGGAATTACCGAAGGAATGGATGACGGGCAAAAAGCTAACTGGTATAAATTTCTTAGAGAGTTAAGAGAATTTTCTAAGAGAAGATTATTGAGTTTTGATACTAGAGATATCGCTAAAGACAATCTAGATAAAAGAGATTATGAATTCCTTAGCCAAAATTCTAAACCAAAACCAGAAAGTAATAAAACTATTCAAGCACCAGTTGGAGAAAGCGTTATGAACGTAAGCGAAAGCACTTTATATGGTTCCAAGACCGTTAGCTATCAAAAATTATTAGACACACGATTAATCATCAAACACAGTCAAGCACTCACTGACGATCAGCAACCAGGTGCTAGAACTAGAAATATTTCTGCATTATTTGTAGAAAACCAAGACGGTGAAAGATTTAAATATCCTTTCATCCATTTAGCAGGTGCAAGAGCCATGCAGCGTCACGTTGCTAATGGCGGCTTACCGTATGACGATCTAGGCAAAAGCATTATCAAGATGAGCGAAGAAATCGCTCAATTAAAGAGTTTTTCAAACTATGTGGTTCGCAACGATCTAATGAATTCAGAAACAAATTCAGTAGTAGAGCGTTCAGCAGCATATTTGAATAGCCTGAGAGAACAAATTAAGGCCATATCAAAGCAAAGTCATTATGAAGCATACAAAGAAAACTTCCAGGCATACGACAGCGAAGAGATTCCACAAGATGTAGTAGAAGAATTCAAAGAAAAATTTACAGTAAAGTCATTTAAAGAAGACATTGCAAGTGTATTCCCAGTCTTATACAGATTGATGAAAGAAGGAAACACCATAGGCTATGACGACATAGTCGCTATGACACAAGAAGAATTAGAAAACGAAGATATCGAAATAGCAAAAGAAGAACATGATCCATTTGCTAAATTTGAAAATTGGGTAATGGCATTAGGAGAAGAAAGTGCTATAACCTCTGAAGATCCAGAAGAGCAAGGAACTGCTATCAAAGAACTTCAAGAGTTAGTAGGACAGCATTTTCCTGCAGGTGTTGATGGTCAAAATGCCATCGAAAGCCTAAAAGGCATCATCGAAGATCCAGAATTATACAAAAGAATCAAAGCACAGGCATCAGAAGATCCAGATAGCTGTTGCAGAGGATTAATCAAAGATTGGTTAGAATTAAATGCTCCGGAAGTTCTAGAGCAATTAGATTTCGGTGATTATGTAGAAGAACCAGAAGCAGGCGCAGAGCAACCAGCAGCACCAGAAGCAGGCGCAGAAGTTGCAGCAGAACCAGCAGCGGCACCAGAAGAACAACCACAAATGGCCAGTGACGATCCAGAGGAACGCAAACAAATGGGCGTTAAAGAATTGGCCGAATTTATCCATTCATTCTATGATAAAGAAACAGGCACATTCCCCAAAGGACCAGAAGGCGTTTGCACAATGGTAGGCAAGAAATTTGGTGAACAGGCTGAAAATGTAGCTCGTAAGTTTGTAGAGCGTATGGCACCTCAACAGACCACAGAACATAATCCAGAATTGGCAGAATTGGCAAGAGTTAGAGAACTAGCAGGCTTATAAGATTGTTCGTAGCAGTGAAATTGGGCACTTTGGTGCCCTTTTTCTTTTTCAAGATGTCAACGTTCCTTTGAGTAAAAACGTTATATATATACGCAGATAATTTTGTCTGCGATATTAAAAGGAGATTTCAAATGAAATCAATCGTAACATTAGTAGCATCATTGTTTGCAGTATCAGCTTTCGCAGCAGAACCAGCTAAGAAAGAAGAAAAGAAGGTAGAAGCCAAGCCAGCAGCAGCCGCTCCAGCAGCGCCAGCTAAAGACGCTAAAGCCCCAGCCGCTAAAAGCGACACAAAAGCCGCTGACAAAAAAGCCGAGCCTGCTAAGAAGTAATCTTCATACTGTCTACTTAACTGTCGGTGACGAAGACATAGAAGTCGAAGTTGAAGACAGTATATATGTAGGTTATCGTAGACCAGAGATAGTCAAAAACAAAGATGTAGACGATGATCTTTCGGAATACGTAAAATGGAGACTGTTTTTAGCTAGACAGTTGGCACTTTTGAAGTATAAAGAAAAGTGGGCATGACCCGCTTTTCTTTTGGCAAAAAATAATTCATAAATATCATTGACCTTGCTAAATAAAAAGCGCATAATAGTTGTTATGCGATAGGCATACAAAGTCATTTACATTAAGGCATAAGGAGGCTATAAAATGGCAACACTAGCAGAAATTCGTGCTAAACTTCAAGAAGCACAAAACAAATCTTCAGGAAACTCCACCAGCGGTGGCGACAACGCAATTTACCCACATTGGAACATGCAGGAAGGCAAAGAAGCCGTAGTTCGTTTCTTACCTGACGGCAATCCAAACAATACATTCTTCTGGGTAGAACGAGCAATGATTAAATTGCCGTTTGCAGGAGTAAAAGGCGAAACAGATTCACGTCCAGTTCAAGTGCAGGTTCCCTGCGTTGAGATGTATAACGATGGTTCAGTTTGTCCAATCCTTTCAGAAGTTCGTGGTTGGTTCAAAGACAAGAGCCTTGAGGAAATGGGTCGTAAGTATTGGAAGAAGCGTTCATACATCTTCCAGGGTTTCGTTGTTGAAGATCCTTTAAAAGAAGATACAACACCAGATAATCCTATCCGTAGATTCATTATCGGTCCTCAGATTTATCAAATTATCCGTTCAGCATTGATGGATCCAGAGTTGGAAGAATTGCCAACTGATTATATGCGTGGAGTTGATTTCCGCATTGCTAAAACTAGCAAAGGTGGTTTCGCCGATTACTCTACTTCTAAGTGGAGCCGTCGTGAGCGTTCTTTAACTGATGCTGAAACTGCAGGCATTGATGCTCATGGCTTGTTCAATCTAAGCGACTTCCTACCTAAGAAACCAACCGATGTTGAGCTTAAGGTAATGAAGGAAATGTTTGAAGCATCAGTCGATGGCGAGGCCTACGACATGGAACGTTGGGGACAATACTTCAAACCAGCAGGTATGAGTGCTGCCACAGGCGATCCTAACAAAGCAGCCACAAGAGCTGCTCCTGTAGATGATCAGGTCGACGATGAACCAGCACCAGTTGCGACTGCACCTAAGGCAGCACCAGCGGCTGCACCTACTGAAAGCGCATCAAGAGCACAAGACATTCTTGCAAAGATTCGCGCTCGTCAGCAATAATAGGTAACACGGCTCGAGCCTCTGAGACATAGTTCTTACGCTCGAGTTCTTCTCATTACAGGATAATAATATGGCAAAAGCATTTGATGTTTCTAAATTTAGAAAATCAATCACTAAGAGTATAGAAGGGCTTAGTATTGGTTTTAATGATCCAACTGATTGGGTCTCTACAGGTAATTATGCCTTGAATTATTTGATTAGCGGCGACTTCCACAAAGGTGTTCCGCTAGGCAAGGTTACTGTATTTGCCGGTGAATCTGGCGCAGGTAAATCTTATATTTGTTCAGGTAACCTTGTTCGTCACGCACAGGAACAAGGAATATTTGTCGTTCTAGTCGACAGTGAAAACGCACTCGACGAAGCGTGGTTACATGCACTAGGTGTAGACACTAGCGAAGAAAAACTTCTTAAACTCAATATGGCAATGATCGACGACGTTGCTAAAACTATCAACGAGTTTATGAGCGAATATAAAGCAATGGTTGAAGAAGATCGTCCTAAGGTCTTATTCATTATCGACTCGCTAGGAATGTTATTGACTCCGACGGATGTTAATCAGTTCGAAGCAGGTGACTTGAAAGGTGACATGGGTCGTAAGCCTAAGGCACTGACAGCACTTGTTCGTAACTGTGTAAACATGTTTGGTTCAGCTAATGTTGGATTAGTAGCTACTAATCACACATACGCTTCACAAGATATGTTCGATCCAGATGACAAGATCTCCGGAGGTCAAGGTTTCATTTATGCAAGTTCTATCGTTGTAGCTATGAAAAAACTCAAGCTCAAAGAAGATGAAGATGGTAATAAGATTTCAGAAGTCAAAGGTATCAGGGCCGCTTGTAAAATCATGAAAACTCGTTACGCTAAACCGTTTGAGAGTGTTCAAGTTAAGATCCCTTATGAAACCGGTATGAATCCGTATTCCGGATTAGTTGATCTTGCTGAAGGTAAAGGTATGCTTAAGAAAGACGGTAATAGACTTTCTTATGTAACTAGTGATGGAGAGATTCTTAAATTCTATCGCAAAGAGTGGGAACGCAATGAAGGTGGATGTTTAGATCAAGTCATGTCTGACATTTCAAATCATGGCGAAAAATCTGTTTCTGAGATAACTACTACAGTTGAACCTGAAACGGAGACCCAATAATGAAAGATGATTTAATCGCCGACCTTTGGAATTCTGTAGTAGAGCATATTCCAGAAAAAGCTAGAAAAGACGTAGCATATGATTTTGTTAATACGTTACTTGATTATGGTATCAAGGATACGGTATTAGAAAATCTTTTAGGGGTTGACCCATATCTCGATGATGCTATAAATTATTCGATCGACGGCGAAGAGATTGAAGAAGATTATGATGACTACGATAGATACGAAGATGAGGAATAAATGAATTGGTATGACAAGGTTAGCAAAGATATAAGCAATATTCCCGATGCTGTGGCCTATTATGAAGCTGAATTAATTCAAGCAAAACAAGATACCCGTATAGCGGGAAATATCGAGAAAGCCTCTGCGCAGATGCCAGGTATCGTGGAAAATCGTTTTAATCAACTTCAAGAAATTGAAGGCATCCTTGAATATCTTAACATTGAACTTCGTAGACTTCGTAGTCAACACTTCCGCAAGTATCTTGAAAATTATCAACGTCAGTTAAGCTCTAGAGACTGTGAAAAGTTTGTAGAAGGCGAGGCTGACGTTGTAGATTTTGAGAAAATTATCAACGACTTTGCCCTATTAAGAAATAAATGGCTAGGCATTATCAAAGCCTTAGACCAAAAACAATGGCATCTAAGTAATATTGTAAAACTCAGAGTCTCTGGCCTAGAAGACGCTACTCTTTAATCCAGTGCCATGTGGCCCAACTCCATTGTGGTAATGGGCTTTTGTTAGGAAATGCTTCCATCATTCTTTGCCAACATTGAGTTTCTAATCTTCCGTATTTTCTTTTTAATTCAACAGCAAGATTACTTTTTATAAAAAGTTGACCTCCGGATTTTAAATTTTCCATACAAATATGATATAATTCTTTCCAATCATCGGAAGACCATTCCTCGTTTAATTCGAACGTTGTTCTTATCATTACGATACAATCCCAGGGGCCCTTGGGAATTTTTTTTTCATAATTAGGAAATATTCCGCACTCGGATATTTCTAAATTTGCATCTTTGTGGAATGGAGTTAGTGTGTTCGAAGTTCTGCCAAAAGATGTTCCTAGGTATTGATGCCCATGATACTGACATAGAGAACCAAAATGTCCTAATCCTGCACCGATGTCTAATACTCGAAGATTTGTATGTTTATTAAGATTCAATAAATTAAAAATTTCTATTTTTTCTAATAAGAATTGATCTTCGTCTAAATATTTTGCCCATTCGGTCATTCCAACAGAATTAGCTAATTCTTTTTGTTGTTCGATCCTACATATTTTTTTTGCTAGCTCTAGTTCCATCATTCCTCCAACTTCGATATTTACCATTATCTGGGTAGATAAATATCTGCATGAAAACACTTGTCTTGGTTACTGGAGGATTTGACCCAATACATTCCGGTCATATTTCTTATTTTAAATCTGCTAAACAACTAGGCGACATATTAGTTGTAGGAATAAATTCTGATCAATGGCTTGTTCGTAAAAAAGGCAGGTCGTTTATGCCGTTTCACGAACGCATGACTATAGTTAAAAATTTAAAAGATGTTGACTTTGTTATAGAATTTAACGACGACGACAATAGTGCTAAACATGCTATTAAATTATGTCGCCAAACATGGCCCGATTATAAAATTGTTTTTGCTAACGGCGGCGATAGAACTAAAGAAAATATTCCGGAAATGGATACCGATGTAGACAATATAGAATTTGTGTTCGGCGTTGGCGGAGAAAACAAAATGAATTCTAGTTCTTGGATATTAGAAGAATGGAAAGCTCCTAAAACAGAACGGCAATGGGGATATTATCGTGTGCTTCACGAGGTTCCTGGAATGAAAGTTAAAGAGCTAACAGTTGATCCAGGAAAGAGTCTAAGTATGCAACGGCATTTTAAAAGATCCGAGTTTTGGATAGTGAGTGACGGTAATGCCGATGTAAACAGAGATATGCCCGGCGGTTATCGATTACCGCCAGTGATGCTTAAAAAACATGATCAATTAGATATCCTTGTTAAAGAATGGCATCAATTAACAAACCCTTATGATTATCCGGTAAAGATTGTAGAGATACAATACGGCGAAGCCTGTGACGAAGAGGATATAGAAAGAAAATGAAAGTATTCGTAGGTTATGATATTAGAGAAGATGTTGCATATCAAGTATGCGAATACAGTATATTAAAACATCAACCGGACGCTGAAGTTATTCCTTTAAAACAAAAAGAATTAAGAGAAGCTGGAATTTATACACGAGCCGCTGATCCATTAAGTTCTACAGAATTTACATTTACACGATTCTTAGCACCGTATTTGGCAGATTACAAGGGCTGGGCAGTATTTGTAGACTGCGATTTTGTATTTGTTGATGATGTCAAAAAATTGTTCGATCAAGCAGATGATCAATATGCTGTTATGGTAGTCAAACATGATTATACGCCAAAAGAAGGCCTAAAGATGGACGGTTGTAAACAATTACCTTATCCAAGAAAAAATTGGAGTTCTACAATTCTGTGGAACTGCGGCCATCCTTCTAATAAACAAATTACACCAGATGTTGTTAATTCACAAACTGGACAATATCTGCACAGATTCCAGTGGCTTGAAGATTCAGAAATTGGAGAACTAGCTCCGGAGTGGAATTGGTTAGTTGGTTGGTATGAAGAACCTAAAGACGGTTCTCCTAAGGCATTGCATTATACCGAAGGCGGACCTTGGTTCAAAGACTATCGCAGATGCGACTATCACAAAGTCTGGAAAAAATATCTTAAAGAAATGTTAAAATGAGCAAATGGGTATTTCTTAGCAAAGGCAACGAGGACGATTATATAAATCTTTTTGCAGCAGGGTGTGGCGAGAAAACCGTCGATCCTGCAAGATTCGATCCCGAAGAAGGAACAGATCCTATAGTGTTAAGGGGCATTCTTAAAAAAAGAATCATAAAAAAATGTCTCAAAATAGGAAGAACGTTTTACTATGTAGATACTGGATACTTCGGTAACGAAATAACTAAATCAAATCCTAACGGTTGGAAATATTGGCATCGTATCGTTAAAAATGATCTACAGCATCACGATATTATAGCAAGACCCGATGATAGATTTAAACATTTTAATAAAAAATTTAATCCCTGGAAGAAGAACGGTAGAAAAATACTAATCGCAAAACCCGACGAAAAACCTATGAAATACTATGGTTTAGAATTAGATCAGTGGGTCGAAGATACAGTCAACGAAATTAAAAAATATACAGACAGGCCTGTTGAAGTAAGAGACAGGGCCAAGCAGCGGATAGATAGGGTAGTTCATAACACATTACAAGAAGCACTAGACGACGATGTATTTGCATTAGTAACATTTAACAGTGTCGCAGCTATCGAAAGTGTGTTTCATGGTGTTCCTGCATTTACGCTATCGCCAACACATGCTGCTAGTCCTGTAACACTACAAGACCTAAGCAAAATAGAAACTCCATATTATCCAGATCACGATAAATTATATGCATGGGGATGCCACCTTGCATATGGTCAATTCCATGTTAGTGAGTTAAGAAACGGCAAAGCTAAAGAGATGTTAGAAAATGAACGATGATTCGATAGAAAACTTTTTATCTATAGGTTCTGGTAATATTGTTACGGCTGATAGCGAGGATCAATCAAGGCCTTTAGTTGTTAGGGGTGTGATTAAAAAAGATCACATTTATAAATGTATCGATCAACAAAGAGATTACTATTATGTTGATACTGGATATTTAGGAAATTTTCCTAGTCCCGGAAATACATCAGGAAAAAAGAAGTGGCATCGAATAGTTAAGAATGGCCTACAGCATGATCAATCGTTTGACGTCCCCGATGATCGGTGGAAGGACCTAGTTAAACAGGACCCAAGATTAAAATGGAAAGGTTGGAAAAATTATAATAAAAAAATATTATTAGTTATGCCTAATCCTAAAGCCTGTAAGTTTTACGGTGTTGATTATGATACCTGGGTAGAAGAAACTACAAATGCTATCAAAGCAAATATAGATTTGCCTATCGAAGTTAGAATGAAGGGTTCTCGCAGCGAAAGAAACAATGGATATTCGATATATGATGCGTTCGACAGTGGAGTATATGCCACAGTAGCATTTAATAGCATAGCTGCCCTTGAGTCGGTGTTATATGGTATTCCGGCATTTATTTCTGTGCCTTGTGCTGCCAGTCCATTAGCCAGTTATGATTTAACACAATTAAAAAATCCTCTTAGGCCCAGCGAAGCTGATATATTAAGACATTGTCGTTCTATCGCTTATGGTCAATTTACATTAGAAGAAATCTCCAGCGGAGTTGCTTGGAGAATTATTAACAGGTATCCGTATGAAACTTCTATTAAACGATAAAGAAATCAGTCACTTTTTAGTGAGCCAAATTGATCACCTCGGTGCTCTTAAACTTCTTTGGAAAAACGAAGAGTGTGCAGGCGAAGTGATTTCGTATGTTATCTTTGAAAAACAAAAACCTAAATATAATTTAGAAAAAATGAGGAAAAAATTCAAAGACAAAATTAAAGGTGCTGTTGAGCGAGATCTTAAATCTTGGTGGGGTAATGCTAAACGACTATTAGATGAGAGAAAACAATTCTATTTCAAACACATCAACAGCAACTTAGATTATTTTATGAGTAATCTAGGAGAAGACCGTGTGTTTGAGATGTATAAGAATAGTTGGAAACAAAACTTTGTTAAAAGCGTAGGGTATCAGATTGATCCAAAATCTGTGATGATAAGAAGAACAAAATTTTCAGACCCTAAAGAAAATTGCTTGATTAGAAATACAGTTGGTAATGAAGGATTGTTAATTGAAAAAATTGATAACAAGTATCCTTTTTGGTTTATAGATAGCGGATATACCAACTTTGTAGAACCAAATAAAAAGTGGCACCGCGTAGTTCAGAACCATTTACATTATGGTCGTTACTTTGATGCACCACCCGATAGACTGGGCAATTTTAAAATCTTTCCTAAGCCTTGGAGAGACGGAGGCGATAAAATTTTAGTTATCGAACCTGGTCAATTTGCTGCTGGAATTTTTCATGTTAATATAAAAGAGTGGAAATATCAAGTTGAGGCTGAACTAAGAAAATATACAGATAAAAAAATTGTCTTTAGAGAAAAAGCCCCAAAGAAACAAAGAGCTCCGCTATATAAACATCTGCTAGATGAAGATTATCATTGTGTTATCAGCATCAATTCAAATGCAGCGACAGAAGCAGTTTGGGCCGGCATTCCGATTATTACCTTAGATAGGCACATAACAAATCCAATAGCAAAAAGTCAACTATCGGATATTAATGATTTAACAAGACCGAATATAGCTAACTGGTTATGTATGTTGAGCTATAGTCAATTTTCATATGACGAATTAATAGACGGGACTGCTATAAAACTTATACAGAAATATGCATAAATTTACAGCAGTCGCATATTATGGCGGCATCCCTCCTAAAAATAATAATCCAGAAAAACCTCTAATACTCGATAATTTTTGTCAAGGAGTGATGGCATCTGGAGATACCGCTATTCAACATAAAGCAATGACGGTGTTGCCATGTGATGTTGCTTTAATACAAGGCTTTGTTCATGAACATGGAAAACAATTGCCTCATTTGCTATTAAGAAAACAAGCAATAGATCTACAGAAAAAAAATAATAAAAAAAGTTTAATCGTAGATAGTAATTTATTTTTATACGCAGACCCCGGCAATACTAGAACATATCTAAGATATAGTTTCGACGGAGTGTTCCCTACAACTGGTTTTTATTTTGATAAAGATGTCGATCCTACTAGATGGCAAAAAATTAGTCGAGATTTGAATATATCTTTAAAACCTTGGAGAACTCAGGGAGAAAATATTTTGATCTGTCTACAAAGAAACGGTGGTTGGAGTATGGGTGGTCTAAATACAGTAGATTGGTTAAACAAAACTATAGAACAGATTAGACAATATTCTAAAAAACGTCACATCGTAGTAAGAGGTCATCCGGGAGATAAAAAAACATTGCAAACCTTGATGATAAATCATAAAAATGTGTCTGTGAGTCAAAAAGAAAGACTAGTAGATGATTTTAGAAATGCTTGGGCCACAGTAGTATATAATAGTAGTCCTAGCGTGGCTAGTATTATTGAAGGAGTTCCTGCATTTTTAACAGATCCTCGACCAGAAAACAGTCAAGCATATAGTGTAGCTAACATTGGTTTAGATAGATTAGAAGATCCGCTATTGCCAGATAGGCAATTGTGGATAGAAAAACTATCTATGTGTCATTGGACCTTCAATGAATTAAAATCTGGAGAGGCTTGGAGATTTTTTAGGCAATATATTTAAATTTGTTGCCAATATGCTTCTTTTCTTTTAACTAAGAGATCAGTTCTTTTACTTTTTCCTGATTCTTTTCTATTTCCCTTGAGATGGTCGAGGTAGGCTCCCCAGAAACTGTTAATTAATGGATGTCCTTCACCAGTCACCAACCCCTCACTCCAATTCCATGACTTTAGATGAGGAAATTTTATCCTAGCGGCGTCAAACACAAAACTGTCATGCCACTCATCTAAAAGAAAAATACCGTTTTCTGCTTCGTCATACATTCTTTGAAATTCTTTTAAGAAATCGTGAGTAGTTTTTGATCTAAGATTCAAAGAATACAGTCCGCATTCTGAAAACTTGCCTTTTCTACCTAAAAAACACAAATCTTTCTCTATAGGAACATAGGATTTTAGTGCTTCAAAAGAAATAGGACTATGACAGATAGTATCAGCATCCATCCACAACAAAACATCTGCATCTGTTTCTTTGGCACAGTGAAAAATAGCATAAACTTTATGTGCAAAACGAATAGCGTCCCATTTAAACCCTTTTCCGGCGTCTCGTCTCTTTGATCTAACAGGATCATTGCTAACATCACCGTTGGCCTTTGGCACATTTCGCCATGTATTTTTAAATGCTTGAAGATCCGGAAGTTCTTCGAGGCGTTTTAAAGTGATCCTATTGTGATCTGGAACTTGAGGATTACATTCTTCTGGGTAAAGATGTAAAGTAACCTCTTTCGGCCAATTTTCAATGAACGTATTGATCATCCGTTGACCATATTTTCTAAGCCCAGCTTCGTGAAATGTTGTAACCACTGATATTTTCATTGCATCATCTTCCAACCGTGAAAAAAACCCATCTGTTCTACTGGCCGATAGTGAAAATTCCATAACAATCTTGTTTTTTCTCTATCAACTAGGTCGTTGCCTTCGATTAGTATATAAGGACGAGACCTAGACCACAAACTGACACAATGATTTAAATTGTGTAGCTGTAAAAGATCAACTAAAATCGCAGAAGGATTTCCTATTTGTCCGATATCATCAAAATTCTGTCTATAAACTAAATTTTTAGATTTTATTTCAGGCGGAATAGTATTAACAACAAACACCGTGTCAAATATTTCAATCAATTCCTCAAGCATACCGAAGCCCGATCCTAAAACCAATGCTGATTCAGGTTCTTTGACAAATTTGGTAATTCTTTTTGCAAATTTACTCATCGTAGACATTAAATACTCAGTTATTTATAAAGTCATATGAGATTCAAATTATATCGAGAGTATGGGGCACTGAACAGTCCTCCCGTCTTTAATGCTGTAGAACAAGGATTAAGGAACGCCGGACATGAAATCGTCACGACCGGTGAGGATGTTGCTGTAATATGGTCTGTATTATGGCAAGGTCGCATGGCTTCGAATCAAAAAATATATAGAGAAGCAAAATTACAAGGTAAAAAAGTATTAATCATAGAGGTAGGTAATTTAAAAAGAGGATTAACCTGGAGGATATCTTTCGACCATATTAACA
>Ga0255158_1000350_pt1 | contig 15809 bp, 25 predicted proteins | sample Atl_Atlam_RepC_8_2_FD_188426 | JGI IMG/M metagenome (GOLD analysis project Ga0255158, IMG submission 188426) | Freshwater microbial communities from Altamaha River, Georgia, United States - Atl_Atlam_RepC_8h | ecosystem: Environmental > Aquatic > Freshwater > River | place: USA: Georgia...
TGAAGGTAAAAGCCTAGACGCCGCGGTTACGATGCTCTCCGGCTTGACAGTCGCCACTAGGGTAGACGCTTGCTTAGGAGTTAGTCCTAGTGCTTGAAATAATTGTGGAGATGGTTGACCAATACCCCTGAGTTCTGCCATCTGGCGAAATATCTGCCTGTTCTGATCGTGCAGGGCCTGCATTTCGTGCCGAAGTCTCTGCATCTCGATCGTCTCGATGCCGGCTCGCTGATGCATCAGGCGCAAACTCTCGGACTCGACACTCTTCTCACCTATTCTATCTAGAGAGTTTGGCTTCTTGTTGAGAATCGAATCGTTGTTGTCTGCCATGCTAGAAATCCTCGTTTATGTCTTCTCCGAAATCTTCGCCGTAGATCTCCTTGCCGCTGCGGATCTGATCGTCCATCCAAGCCTTATCCTCGTGCGAGGGTTGCCACTCTATAGTTCCCTCGCTCAATTGAGCTTCCTTCCTCTCTTCCGCTTCTGCCCAGGCTGCAGCCTCGTCGTACTTGGCTTGCTCTATATTATCAGCTTCTTGCTCAACCCTCTTCTTTAAAGCCTTATCGCGCTCTGAGTACTGCTTGAACTCGTAGTACAGCTCTTCTAGAGTATAGGTCTGAAGCAGAGGATCCTTCAGTGGACGAGAATAATTTTTGGACCACCAGTAGCAAAGAAAGCGCAGTTGAGCTTCCTCATTATCTAGCTTCTCCATAGATACGCGCTCAACTATATCGTCTATCTGCTGTATGGCCGACGTGTAGTCGGCCTCTATTTTCCCAGTTCTTTCTGGGACGCCTTAGCTTTCTCACCGAGCTCCTTCTTCCACTCGGTGACTTGCTCCTCGACCTTGTCGAACAATGCGACTAGTGCGTCCTCGTCTTCGATGTTCAGGCCTTTACCCTGAGACCACCAGTTGGGTCCGTCGATTATCCTGGACCTCAACGAGCTAAGAGTGTAAGCGATTCCTAGGAGACCGTTCGATGGATTGACCATATCAGCCATGAGGCGACTCTTCTCGAGTTCCATCTGATATTTCTCTGCTATGTTTAGCTTGCACTTGACCGTGAACATTCCGTCGTATTGTATACCGCTCTCTTCGCTAACAAATGAGAAGTTGAACGTTCTTTCTTTCTTAGGTAGATCCATGATGTTTGCTCCCTTTAAATCAAGAGCATTTATACTCTGTGGGTCAGAATCCTAATTTGCTCTTGAGGAAAGAACCAGCTTTGCTCAATACGCCCGCGTTGGGGTTGGTCGGGTCGGATGCCATGTCAGCTGGAGCAAAAGGCTTAGGAGGATTCTCTGCCTGCCATCCGACTGCGCGCCAAGTCAATGTTGTCCTTCCCACCTGCTCGGAGGATACTTCCCCCTGCTGTCCGGTAACCATCGCCCTGCCCGTCCTGAATATTATGACGTCTGTAGCTGAGTCCTTGACTTCTATGGAGATATATTTGTTCATGAGGAAGGTAGCAACATCTCCTTGAAACCTGGAGACCAGCGGCGACTGACCTGGCAACTGAAAAAGTCCCAGTGTCCCCGAGACGTCTATCCTCTTCGGCCCTAGCTCCCAGGGTAATGGATCATCTATGGTGTTGATCTCGGCTACCTCTGTCCTGGCGTTCCAGGTCACACTGAACGCGAACGCCACAATGTTGCCGTTGATCCTTATTATTGTCCTCGCGCCCGTGAGGTACTGAGCTTGCGGTTTAAGAGTAAAAACTGTCCCCAGCGACGCAGACATATTCTCCGCGAAGGATGGGTCGCTCTCGTTTCTGCCGAAACCTCTGCGTGCCATGTGTCACCTGTCAAAAGAAGCTAGATGAGTCAGCGATGAAACTATCTTCATCCAGGAATTGACCCACGAACTGAAAAGTTTGAATCATGTTTCCACGTTTGGATAGCTGAGAACTCATCTGCACTATCCTGGCGTTCCTTATCCTTGATACCCCGAGGATATCTTCGTTCGGCAGTTTCTGGTATATCTCTATGTCGAACGTGACTCCGTCTTGCAGAGAGGCCGGATTCATTGAGCGATCTGCTCTTCCGTCTGATCCGCTGCCGAACGCCTGATTAAGCGGACTCTTGTTTCCGATCGTCGTCCACGACCCTATCCCGTTGCCTTTATTATCGACTCCGTTGGGACTACCGATGCCAAGACTCTCTAGTTTGCTCTTAAGTCCGTCTATGTATCGTATGACCGTGAAAGATCCTGTGACATCGTAGCTGAGTGGTTCTAAAGATTTTGATTCGTAAGAGCCGAGCATTCGCAACCTAGCGTGCGGTATGCTTACCGCGTAGGAAAGATTCGTTGCGAACGCCAACGTCACTCCGTTCACCTTGAGCTTGCAGTTAGCACCCGTTATGAAGAATGGAGAGACGTTGGCCATTTTCTACCATCTAAATATTAGGTTAGATCGGTGTCTGAACTTACGCTTACTACATGGTCATCATCTTGTAGTAATCTTCCAACAAACGCATAGGCTTCAGTTAAAACACCGCGCTTGTTTACGCTACCACTCATGCGTGTTAGTCGACAATCAATTATCTTGACAACTTCTGAACTTGCCGTAATATCATTACCCGCATCGTTTGGTTTTTTCTGATATATAGCAACGTCCACTGTCTTGGTCAACAGGATCTTTGCTGGATTAAATGCGTCTGCTTGATCTCCGCCGAGTTTGCCGATGCCATTGCCGCTTGCTGCTGCTCCAGGCAGTGTGGCACTATCGCCGGATCCAATTGCTGCTCCTTTAGTGTATCGAACTACTGTGAAAGAGCCATTAACAGTAACCGCGATGGGTTCATTAGCGATCACCTCAAAGTGACCCATGACTTCGACTGGAATGACAGCCGTATCAACTGAGTACTGAATATCGGTCGCATACGCTAAAGTCTTTCCGCCAAACTGAATCTTTGCATTACTGCCTGTAATCAGACCTGGTTTTACGCCTGCCATAAGTATAATTCCTTCTTGAGTCCTAAGAACTCGTTTACAATTAGGACCAGTTCAACATAAACTGGCTTAGGAAATAGTATCATGATAGACCTCAATGACATCAAACGTACCTATAAATCAAATGGAAGTGTTAGAAACACTTGGTACAGATGCTATTGTGATACGTGTGGCGCAGATCGGGGTTACAAAAGCAAAAGTGTCTGCGATAAAAGCAAGAATTGTTATACTTGTTCTAGAAAGATCATGTTTACAGATGAAGTAAGAGAAAAAATGTCTAAAGCCAAATTAGGCAAAGATCCGCACAACAAAGGAAAAAGAGGCGTATCAGATGAGACATCAAAAAAGATGGCTCTTAAAAAAATTGGAAGATCTCCGCCTAACAAGGGCATTGAATGCAGTATGGAAAAGAAGATAAAGATCTCAAACACACTAACTGGAAAGAAGGTATTTGAAGGATTTAAGAGAGAGACTCAAAAAAGAAATATCACCCACAGAATAAAAAACAATTTAAGATCGAGGCTATGTTGCGCTATAAGAAATAGGCATAAAGGCGGATCTGCAATTAAAGACTTAGGCTGCAGCATAGACGAGTTTAAAACTTACATAGAACAACTATGGCAACCAGGCATGACATGGGATAATTGGTCTAAAACTGGTTGGCACTTAGATCACATAATTCCGTTAAGCTCAGTTGATCTATCTAATCAAAAAGCTGTAAAAGAGGTCTGCAATTATAAAAATATAAGACCAGTGTGGGCGTCTGAAAATATAGAAAAGCAAAATATCACAATACCCGACAGAGATCTATCAGACAAGACAATATTCATCGTATGCGGTCCTAGCGGTAGCGGTAAGGGTACTCTTTTTGAAACACTTAAAATAAAGCAAAAAAGATATGACGATCACTGGTATGGGCTTCTTGATCTGTCGTATGAAGATGTGGACTACATAGACACCCCATGTCGCGTTCAGTTTTTGATCTCTGCTTTTAAGCAGATGGGGGCCAAAGTTATAAGCATCTATTTAGAAGTAGACTTAGAAACGTTAAGGTCAAATATAAAAAGTAGAGCTGGTCGTAGTGAAAAAATAGAAGTTAGATACAATAGGTTTCAATCTATTAAAAATAAAGGATCATTTGATTTCTGCGGTGATTTTTCTTCATGCATAAACTTCATTAAGTCTTGTACATAGAAAAACCCTCTACCAGCATTATACTTGGTAGAGAGTTTTTATTTATCTACTTGATTTGATTAAGCTGTTTGGCTAGCACGTTGCAAAGTAAGTTCAGCGAGCACGAAGTCAACTCCTTCTACGAGCTTGATCGTAACTGATATATAGATCGTATTGCCCTCGATTCTTACGCTGAGATCCTTGAAGCCGTTGGGTGCATCAGCCGTGCTGACCGTGATGCCCTGAGCCAAGAATGTAGTTAGAACTGACTCTGCTGTACTCTGAACCTCTGCAGCTCTTAGCGTATTCTTGACGCCGATGTATCGAAGCTCCATCGTGTTTCTAAAGTTATAGGCCACAATGTCTGCAGCGTACATCACGTTGCCGCGGTTGTATACCCAGTTGTCGTCGATGCCGTAGGTAGTGTTGTCGACAACGACTCGGAAACCGCCAGTTCTTGGTGCCTCGAGGAAGGTGATGCCGGACTGAATCGCATCATCGTACTGAGTATCTGGATCAAAGTCGATCACGATATCAGCCTCTGGTGTGCTCATCGACTGGGCTGTCTGACGGATACCAGAGCAGTTCATAAACTTGAAGGTCAACGGTAGACCGATCGGTGCACCACCGCGAGATCCAGCAATCAGGCAAGCTAGAGCCCAAGGTTGGAACCACTTGATAACACCTTGAGCATTGTTCTGACGAACATCCTGGATGACCATCTGAATCCTGGCATCCGCCATCTCGCCAGCCTTAGCCTTGCAGTCACTGTATGAAGCCTTGACAGATAAATATCCCTGACGTTCGCTTCTCTTCTTGGTAGTCTTCATCAGGCTAAGATGAGTCTTGACTGCCTGGTTGATGCCGTCGATAGTGTAGGTGGAGGTCGCGTCGGTCAAGCCATCTGAGATGTCTGCAGTAGCGTTCCTGGAGAAAAGAGGAATCACGGAGTTGACGTGGAATTTTTCGAACTTTGAGAGAGCTGCAACGATATCAGAGGTTAGTGTTCCGCCCTTGAGGCCTCCGGACAGGAGAGTCTCGTTGAGAGCAGCTGGTAGACCCTTCGCGGCAGGTGTTACGATCTCTGCAATGTTAGACTGATCGAAGAGATCTTGAACTTCCATAGCGTCCTTCTTGAGGCGAGCTGGCTTAAGGCCAGAAGCTCCGAAAGCTCCGACTGTGGAGACGATATCCAGCGCATCTAGGCCGAGCTGATTGTAGACTGGACTGCTCACACTTGCTGTCCAACCAGGCTGAAGTGAGATAGATTCTGCGAGCTGTTTGATGGTGATGAAAGCTGATTTGTCAAAGTTGATCGTGCCGGTCGAAGAGGTAAGGACGATCTGTGTGCTCGTAACGCTGACGGACGCCGAGGTAGCGCCGCCGGTGTTGTCGCGACCGATCTCTAATACGACGTTTCCGCCGACTGTGTCCTCTTCAACGATGAGATCGCGCTTCTGATTGATAGTGATAGTGCAGCTGGGTTCTACGGCAGCCGTTGACAAGCCAGCTGTGAGTCCTAACTTAGCCAGATCACCTGGTGTGGTGTCGATGAGTTCGAAAGATCGTCCCCATCCTTCTTGATACTGAGTAGATGCTGTAGACATCTGAAGCTTGAGTGCTGATCCAGCAGCTGAGGCAGCAATGCCGGCTGGAAGGAGAGAATTCAGTTCTGTAACTAGCTCTGCTAGGTCGTCGTGATTCGTCGATGTGGAGCTCAGGGTGACGACGACGGCAGATCCGCCGTTCATCCTGACAGAGAATGATGCAGCGTTGAGCGCTGCGCTATATGCTGGTGGTGTTGTGCCTGTCTTTGCGGGAGCGGTTTCAGCCGTAGCTGTTACCTTGAACGATACCTGATTGCCACCCACTCCCCACTCTTTAGCTCTAACTGTACCGTAAGATCCTGATAAAGCTAAAGATGCTCTGACTGAAGCGTTTGTCTTATAAATCCAGACAGTCTGAGCACCACTTGGGATAGCAGCGTCAGATGCCGGTGAGAACAGGAAGTTTAACGCATCAACGATAGGACCAGATCGATACTTGTTTCTGGCCTCGATCAGTCGATCGGCTGTATAGAAGTTGTCTGCGATGTTCGTCTCGGCCGATCCAGGAGTACCAGCGTCTGCTTCGCCGAATATGGCGATGAGACCAGCAGGTCCGAGCGGTACGTTACCAGATAGATCGATCGTTGTTTTCGAATACGCACCGGGCCTGTACAGTGTCGCACCGTTGAATGATACGCTGATTGCCATTTTTGGTATACTCCTATATAATCCCTAACTTTTTTAACTCTGATTTCTGTAAAAGAGTCTTCTCGATGCTCGGGTACTCAACGCAGAACATATCTCATTTTACCTTAGCATCAGACCTAAAGTATCTTTTTATCTCGACTATCGGCCGATCTTATACTAAGAAGTCCGGCATGCAGATCAGACCGTTGCTCAGCGTAAAGTATAGTTCGTATTATTCAACCGAATTATTAAGAATATCTCTTCGTCGTCTCAAATGTCGATACCGAACTGTCTAGCTGCCCAATCCCACTTTTCCTTGGTGTTGAGACCATGAATATCTCTCCCCCTAAAATCAGCACGGACAATCTCCTTCATGTGCTGTGCCATCTTCAACGAAGATGAATTATCAGCCCACCACTGGTCAAACGGCATTAGCTCAATCGAGTCCTCCTTTTGAGGAAGCTGAGCTCGCTGAGCTTTTTCGTACTCTCTTATCGACTTCATGTCTACTTTTTGCTTGTTCTTATTTGACATATCAACCTCTTATGCGTTATCTGGGTCTATGTTTATGTATCGATCTAGGTCGATGCTCAGATCTATATCTGTTGCTGTCTTAAACTCTTCGGATCCCCAGGTATTGAACACAGTGCACTTCATTCTAAGCCAGCGGGTCCAGATATTTTCTGGCATCTTAGATGCGTCCTTCTGCCAGTCCGACGCGCTGAAGGTGTGAAGCTCTATCCCTAGACTCCTTGCTACTGGTTTGTACTTAAAAAGTATATATGAAAGGATGTAGTACATCCATAGAACCTGATCGGCAGCTTTGCTTCCGTGTATGCCAATATCCACCAGGACGTTCATCGATGATATACCAACCTCTTCCGCCTCTCCATCCCCCAAAAAATCACCTATGGCAGCTTTAGACTCATCCTCGTTCTCGTTGGAGAGGTGTATGCTAAAACATGGAACTGTCTGAGGACTGAGGATCCACGATTGGACTACACGAATCCGCTCTGTCGTGAACCATCCCCAGATTTTGTCAGTGTAATCTGAACCGTATGCTTCAACTATCAGCGGATGACTTCTCTGATAAGCGAATATATCATCGAAAGCGGCTTTGTCCTGTCGAAGCTGTTGTATACCATATTGAACTAATCGCTGTACCGCGATCTCAGGCATCACCCAAGCCATCTTCTTGCCTCCTTTTCATACTTAGCTGTAAGATCGTTACAGGCTTTATCTATCTCAGACCTGATGGTTGCGTTTATCGTCATGAGCGTGCCGGTCATGTCAAGTGATTTAGGTGGCAAAACCCACTGCTTTGTCGGATCTTGCTTGCTGGACGCTGTCCTGAACTCAGGCTTCTCGGTGGAAGCTGATCTCTGTCTTTCTGTTATACTAGAGGAAGAACCTAGTCTAAAAGCATTAGCCATCTCCTCGGCCATAGCTGAGGATGAAGAGCTTCCCTGAGACATGGCGTTCAGTCCTGCTGATATATCTCTAGCCTGAGGTCTCGGCTTGGAGCTGGAGGATGATCCACCAACTGGGATCACAGCGTATCGAGTGCCGTCCTTAGAGACCTTAGCGTTCTTGAGCAACCACGGCAGCATCGGGTAAGCTGGTTGGCTAAAGTCTGTCATGCCAGAGTCAGTAGAAATCTCAAGGTAACCTGAATTGACGTTCAGCTTTATCTGGGCGAGAAACTCTTCGGCACCTATCGAAGATCCGTAATCTTCGGCCTCTCTCACAGCGCTCTCTACTATGTCATTCACGATGCCGTGAAGTTCCTCGGTTGCGTCCTTAACCATTGAATCTATTGTCTGTGAATCTAGACCCATGATTTTTAACTTATATCTTAAGTTTTCTAGGCTCTGCCAGATCATCTCTTGCTTTTCTTGACGACCTTCGCGCGCATATCCTGGAGAAAATTCTCCTTGTCGCTCGGCATCCAGTCAGAGTTAAAGTCTATTGTTATGTGGCCGGTAGGACTTATGACGACCTTTGGCTTAGACAGATAACTGTAGTACTCTGATAGCACTGATCTTGGATTCGGAGGATTAGACGAGTATGCCTCGACCTTTGATGGTCTCTTGCTCATCTCCTCGACGGAGCTCTGCAGCGACATTAGTTTCTTCTCGATCTCATCTATCTCATCGCCTACACTAGATGCAAGCGAGTTATGCTTGTCCCTGAACATGGACATCCTGTCCTCGAGCTTGTCGAACAGGCTCATTAACCTATGCTCTATCTGCTGAAGATCTACGGCGTTACCATGCCTTATCTCCTCGCGTATCGACTCCATCTCGTCGTATATGTCTGCTATGTTGTACGAACGATAATTATGAACCAGCTTCTTTATGCCATCGGTTATCGTGTCGTCAGCCAGAGCAGAGTCGTCGTGTATCTCGAACTTAGATTCATTATCGTTCTCATCGTCGTACCACTCGAATACGCTCATCAGTTCGCCGGTCAGAGCTGGCAACGATCTATTGACGAACTGATGTACAGTCTTAAGACCATCATCTATGCGACCTGAGTATATGTCGTTCGCATGCTTCCTAGCATGAAGGACATAACTGCCGAAGTTTATATCACGAATCTCGTCGTCTTTCATCCCATCGACACCTCTCCTAAGCATCCTGAAGAGACCGTTGCCGACCAACCTCAGTGCGTCGCCGTGTCTAAACTCATATACGGCGTCGGCCACTTGCCCGGTGCGTATTATGTTCTTGCTCAAGGTCTCTAATTGCTCTACCTTAATGAGATCGCTGAGCGGCTTTAAACCTTTAGCTAACTTACTCTTCAAGTAGTACATCATCGTACTTATGCAGCAACTACGTAACTTATTGAAATCTATATCGTCTATGTCGTAAAAGCCAACGTCACTCAGTTCTGAGGTGGAATGAAACGACGGGGTATTCTTAAGTCTAACCACGTAGACCCTATCTTTTCCTTCTTCGTGGAGGAGGTTGAGGTCTTTCTTGTCGATCGAGACCCCGGTCTCTTCCTTCAGTTCTCTGACTGCAGCATCCTCATGAAACTCATCGTCTTCGAGATGGCCTCCAGGAAAAGACCAAAGATAATCATCTTTTACCTGTCTTCCCATCAGAAGTTGACCTTTGTCGTTCGTCACGACGACACCAGCTCCACCGTTGTTCCTGGACTTCTTTAGCTTTTCTTTCTTTTTCTTCTTGTCCCACTTTCCGCCATGATACTCTTTATTCTTGGTCTCAGGAAGATCCTTGTCTGATTGGCTATACTTAGAGGCAACAGATGCAGGAGGACCTGAGTCTCCTCTTTTGGTCTTTGGCTTATTACCCTCGTTAAGGATAGCCATCATCATGCGATGTTGCTTCTTTGAGACGAATGCTGGCATATCATACAACCTTTCAAGATCATTATATAACAATATACGACTTAGCTTCCGATACCTGCTACGAGCTTTTCTGGCTTGTTGACTAAAAAATCTCTCTTTATAACTAGTTGCTGCGGTAATCGCACAGATATCTTAGTACCATCCGGCATCATCTGCTGGGTGACCCTCAGCTCGCGCATCGGCTGAAGAACTATGTATACAGGGTTAGCCCAGTATGATACTGAGTATGTCTGACCCATGTCACTAACATAATCGTAGTTGGGCGTGTGTCCTGCTATCCATTTTATCTGTCCATCCTCGATGGTGAAGTCTACATCCTGTACGAACTCTGTGATTTGACTGTCGGTCGCAGTTATCAGGTAGCCTACCTTTTCTATCGGGTATCTCAGTTGTTGGAGATTGTCAGGCCTAGGCTCATATTCCTTGAGCTCCCATAGTCTGACGGTGTAGTCAAGAACTTCAAGCTTATCGTACAGAGTGAAGTCTGCCTGATCGCCGTTAGAGTACTCGGACGGCATCGTCACCATCGCACTCCCAACTTCCCACGCTCCCTGGTACTCAAACTGCTTCTCAACCGAGTTCGACGTCAAGATGCCGACTATTTCTCTGGGCTCGTAGTATATGATGCCCGATCCATCGCACTGCTCGCACTGCGGATCATGGGAGTTGTCGTCTAGAAGCTTGATGTTTGGGCACGGCAAGCTCTTGTGATGTCTGAACCTTATCCCTCTCGCTACCAGCAACTGGTCGAAGTTCTGCTTGTACATCGACGGATCTGGAAGAACTTGCGGGAACGCTGAAGGTACCGATGTTGATCCCGGCGCGAAGGTATAGCTTGGTTTTGACATCTTCTCTGTCATATAATACTCCAAAGGTCTCTAACAATTATACTGGAGACGTCGCGTTGGCAACAGAGATAGAGATACTACAACACATATCTGAGACTGGGGACTGCAGATCCATCATGGATGATGATCCATGCAAGATATGTCCTCTGGCCAGGATAACACGAAGACCGGACGGCTCCGGCTGGCTGAGCTGTCTTGAGGCGATCGCGGGCTCAAGCTTGAAAGATATATCGATAAAGTATAAAAGAGCTGCAGAGTCTAAGCTCATAGAGATGGCTATAGAAGGTGCGATCGATGATAAGAAAGAAGTGGCTGATTGACTGTCTCGGATCTCAAGCGGGTATTGCAGTGTACTTTGCTTTCACACTTCACAGGTTCAAGATCGCAAACAGAGATTTCGCGTTCGACGTGATGAGAGAGGTATCAGATGAGAAACAAGATAAACGACAACGGGATGCTATTAATAAAGTCTTTTGAGGGATGCAGACTTAAATCTTATCCCGATCCTGCGTCGCCGTTGGCAACTGAGCTTAGGAGACCGATCAACGCTAGACGTCCCGGATGGGAAAACTTATCCGGCGATCCGTGGACCGTTGGGTGGGGATCCACCGGGATCGACACCTTCGCCGTCGGACCAGACGGTAAGTTTCTACCTATCGGACCCAACACCTCATGGACACAAGAGCAAGCAGATAAAAGGAAGGCTGATGATCTTCAGTCATTCTGTATCTCCGTGTCCAAGATGCTCAAGGTAGAAGTCAACGACAATCAGTTTGCTGCGCTGGTGAGCTTCGCATACAACGTCGGTGTCGGCAACCTCAGGACATCATCTCTGCTTAGACTGGTGAATCAGCGAGACTTCTCAGCCGCCGCGAACGAGTTCATGCGATGGACCAAAGCACAGAAGAAGGAGCTTCCTGGCTTGGTTAAGCGCCGCGAAGTGGAGCGAAGGCTGTTCTTGACCCCGGTCTGATTTTTTTGTTTTAAACCATTAACCTAATGATTTTAAATAGTTATTCGTGTCAAAACCCAGCCTACAACAGAAACGACAGTCTAACCTGGACGTGATAAGGCAGTCGCTGCCGTCTAGCGATCCTAGGGACTACACGATAGAGCGTCGCGACTACACGCGCGGCAACTCCGACGAGCGTTTCTATAAGACCAGGTGGTGGGCCACGCTGATGCGGATCTACGATTGTAGATGTGCCCTGTGCGGTGCCGATCAGGACGGGATCGAGTTAGACCACTTCTGGGTACCCAAAGCCTGCGGGGGAAACTTGATGCTGCGCAGACCCTCGCTTGAGGGGTTCATCAACAACGGGGTTCCGCTGTGCACCACCTGCAACCGCAAGAAGCAGGAGTTCGTCGTCCAGCTCGACGATGTCCAGCTTAAAAGGATCGCCGATGCCAACCGGTTCATGACGGCCGCGATAAACAACGCGCAGATCGTTGACGGATCGGCCGGATTGACCGGTTACGAACTCGGCGATGAGCGAAGAGCACTGGTTGTTCCCGGCATGTTGGGCGAGATGGCCAGGCTGTACAAGTCCAGGCCGGAACCCAAGATGCTTGAGCTGCTCAAGGAAGATATAGAGCGGTATCTGCTGGTGACACCTTGAGCAGCAGCGGCGATATCATAGGGCAGGCCCCAGACAACGGTATGACCAGGTTTATGACCACGTTCGCGTTCTTGACCACGGTGCGCAAGCTCAGGATGAGCGAGTCGGATGACGCATCGCAGCCCCTATTCTTGAAGGTGTGGGGGTTCGTGGTCAAGTAGGTTCGCGGTGGAGTACAGGGGACCCCAACCATTATCGGGAAGGCCAGCGGGTGGGTATGGGCCGGGGCCTTTTATAGCACGTGTGCAGGGGGTTGAGTTTGCGGTTTGTAGATCGTAAGTCGATGTGGGCTCGGGATTTTCCACTGTTGCGGATAATTTGCGCGGGGTGGGAGCCCTCCGAAACTAGGGTTCCCTATGATCGAGAGGCTAGCGGGTATCTTCTGGGCACCGATCCTACTGGACCCTACCTACGAGGTACGGTTGCCCAACCACCGAAACCACGAGGGAGTAAGCCATGATCACCGAGATTATCTTGGTTGTCTGCGATGTTCTCCTCTGTCGTGCCGGACGGTCCGAAGATAAGCGACAGGTGTGAAACTTAAACATAAGTGTGAAAGTTTGATCCGAAACGAGTGCCTAACAACAACAACAACAACAACAGGAGGTTTCAAATGAGCAAGCTAAGCCAACATTCCGCGGTCGTCCAGGTCACCAAAGCCCACTTCGGCGAGAAGTTCGTCCCCGGCTGCGACGTCAAGGACTACGCCACCAAGGCCGACAAGCAAGCGATAGCTAGCAAGATCGCCGAGATGATGATCGAGGGAACAGTCGAGCTGAGCGACCACGCCATGGCCAAGTACGGCGAGTCCGCCGAGGTCCTGACGAGCAAGTACGTGGTCGGCATGGTGACCAACTGGTTCAACAAGTCCAAGGACCTGAACGGTGGTGTGAAGTACGAGACCAAGAACCCCGGATCAAGAGCCGGCGGCGGCGACGCCCAGATCCGCGAGATGCGCATCCTCAGGAAGCAGCTCGAGGCGACGGGCAACACCGAAGGCGTCACGCGGGTCGACCAAGCGATCGCCGAGCGCATCGCCGAGCTTCGGGCCACATCGACCCCGACCGTCGAGATCAACACCGAGAACCTCCCGGAATACCTGCGCGACCTAGCGTGAGGTACCCGAACGGATGGACGGCTCACGGATGACTCCCGAACCTATAGTTGGTTGTAAGTTGTTGATGATCGAGTCGGATTAAATCCGAAACTATAAACTACCAACGGAGGTCAACATGAAAACCATAACCATCGCGATCGAGGTGTCTGATTCCGAGCATGCAGAGTTGTGTGAACTAGCTGATCGCAAGGACTTGGAACTTGAGTCATATCTAGCCGACATACTGACCGAACAGCTCGGTATCTGTGGATGATCTCTTCTCCCGCGAGCTCAAGGATGAGCTCACCTTCCTCCCGAATCTAATATATATCAACAACAACAGGAGGTTTATATGCAGTTCAGATCACAGTATGAAAACACCATATCGTTCACCGAGGAATCGTTCGCTAAGCTCTTGGACAAGAAGTGGGATGAGCTCGAGTGCGTGATGGTGGATGAGCGCGTGGTCGTGATAACCCGCAGTCAGCTAATCTTCCTCTGGGCCAAGACCAGGGACTGGCGCAAGGTGCAGCACTCCAACACCAAGGTCAAGGTACTTAAAGTAGCCTGAGATGATCCTCGTCGAGGTATAACACATCAACGATAAAAGGAGAACGCGCATGCTCACCATCAAGGACATATTGGATCTGTCTAAGCAAGACAACGTCTACGACCTGAGTTACTTTCGCAGCATGATCCAGCAGCTCGGGCCGCACATCAAGCCCACTAAGCGAACGCTGATGAGCGATCGCGAACGGGTCGCCAAGATCCAGAAGCGCCAGACCACCGAGATCGAGCGAGATTGATCCGACATTAACGCGAGATAAACAACACGGGAGGTTAGCCATGACTATCGATCAGGAGAAGAAACTTCTCATAGAAGGCATACAGTCCCTAAGGCAACAGATGGTTGTGACCAGGGGAGCAGCGTGTCTCGAGCTCATGGGTAGGTTGGAATCGCTCCGCTGCTGTCTTGAGGCGCTGATCGCCGGCGAGATCTCGGCGACCGACAAGCGCCTCAGAAGGAGGGTGTAACATGGAACTAGCGATGGAGATTATCAAGTCGTTCGCCGTCACGGTCGCCGTGATCACCATAGTGAGTGGAGCATGGGTGATCTACTTCATGCTCAAGAACGATTGAGTTAGAACCTCTAAGAACATAGAACCCAAGCGTGCGCGCGAGGGAAACCTCCTTTAGGGGTCCGAGACCGGAGCGTCTCGGATCCCTGTCTTCCTCCGGGACAGCACTCCCGAAGTGCACCGACACTGCTACGCCCGAAGTGCTACCGAACCCCACAGTGGGATCCGAACCTATAAGTAAGCATGATCGACGATGCAAGCAACGAACCTAGCGACGACGCTGTCTGATATCCGAACCTATACCAACCCATGAGGGACCGATGTTCCGGTTCCCCAACTAACCAAAGGAGTGTTATCCATGGCTATTAAACAACGTGAAGCAGTCTACTCGTCCACCACCGAAGTCCTCGCGTCCAAGGAGATACAGTTCGCACCCGGCACGACCGACGTGCGCGGGGTGGTGACCACCGAGATCCGCAGGGAGATCGCCGACAAGGTCGTCGACCTCTTCAAGTCCGGCCAGGTGGAGTTCAAGGGTACCGACTCCAACCAGGCCAAGCTGAACGACGACAAGCTCCTGCGCAACTACGTGACCGGTCTCATCACCAACTGGTTCAACAAGGACCCCCTACTAAACGGCGGCAACAAGTACTCACCCAAGTCTCCAGGCTCCAGGGTCGGCAACTCTGATCCCCAGATCAAGGAGATGAAGCTGCTTCGCAAGCATCTCGAAGCTAAGGGGGAGACGGAGAAGGTCGCCAAGGTGGACAAAGCTATCCAGGAGCGGATCGCTGAGATCAAGGCTATCTCACAACCCGTCGAAAAAGAGATCGACGTGGATCAGCTGCCGGATTTCCTGAGGGACCTGGCCGTCTAAACCCCCTGGGGGAGAGGGATCAGAACCTCTCCCCCTAAACTTAGGATCATAAGGATATGGACACTCTAGCTACGAGCGAGCCGACGCGCATCTCACGACTGGGTGCTGAGTCTATCTTGGCGGCCCTGCGACTCAGGCACGTGCTTCGCAAGCTCAGCGTGGTGGAGAAGATCTTCTTCCCGATAGGAGACTAGTGACATGGAGAGGTACCGAACCGATCTACATAGGAAAAGATCCTGGGAGGAGAGGGAGAGGAGGATCTGCAGGAGCATGCTCGTGCAGAGGCTGTTCATGACGCTGGCTAGACTCGGCCTGGACACGGTGAGGTGTTAAGTGTTTGCTAGGTGGATGCTGTGTGAGGTTGGGCGTTGCTACACCCCCCTCCCTTTCCACTACCCCTATACCATACTGAGAAAGCTTAGAGAACTCAATTGCTCTACTGATAGAGGAACATAGGTCTCCTCAAATAGTGAGAAAGAATAGCCTCCCTTTCCACTACTATTTACCACATTGAGAAAACCGATAAGCTACCCCCTCTCTACTTAACACTGAT
>Ga0255158_1000368_pt1 | contig 14968 bp, 17 predicted proteins | sample Atl_Atlam_RepC_8_2_FD_188426 | JGI IMG/M metagenome (GOLD analysis project Ga0255158, IMG submission 188426) | Freshwater microbial communities from Altamaha River, Georgia, United States - Atl_Atlam_RepC_8h | ecosystem: Environmental > Aquatic > Freshwater > River | place: USA: Georgia...
ATAAGCTCCTCAAGAAAAAGTAGAAGCCCAAAGAGAAGTGCTTCAAAGAAAAGTGCTTCAAGAAAAAGTAGAATCCCAAAGAGAAGTGTTAGTCGTGCCTCAAAGATAAGCTCCTCAAGAAAAAGCAGAAGCCCAAAGAGAAGTGCCTCAAAGAAAAGTGCTTCAAGAAAAAGTAGAATCCCAAAGAGAAGTGTTAGTCGTGCCTCAAAAAAGATAAGCTCTTCAAGAAAAAGCAGAAGCCCAAAGAGAAGCGCATCAAAGAAAAGTGCTTCAAGAAAAAGCAGAAGTCCAAAGAGAAGTGCCTCAAAGATAAGCTCCTCAAGAAAAAGCAGAAGCCCAAAGAGAAGTGCCTCAAAGATAAGCTCCTCAAGAAAAAGTAGAAAAGCTTGCGATATATTAAAAATAATTGGGGATGATGATATACTTGATATATTGAAAAAAATTAGAGATTCAGAAATTTCCGAATCTGAATTAAAAAAAGTTTTAAATGATGTAGTTGGGTATTATCCAAGTTTGGACAACAATTTTGAGGTATATGGAATGGATAAAATCGTTAAATTATTGATAAAAAAAGGAGCAAAGGTAGAGTTTGAAACTTTAATTAATTGTGCTAATAAAAATATTATTAATATATTATTATCTCATTTTCATAATTATAATACTAGTGATATTGAAAAATTAATAGAAATCTATATTAAAAACCAAATGATAACAGAGGACCAATATCATAATTTGTCAGATGGGGCCGCTGATTATGAAACTGCTATTTTAGATTGTCTTAAGAAGTTGGTAAGGTGGGTTAAAAAGGAAAAAATACCGGTAAGCGATGAATTAATGAAAAAAGCAAAAAGTTTTTTTAACTATGATGGATGGGGAAATCCTGGAGATGTTAAGAAAAAATATGATAGTTGGGGAAATATTAAAGAAGACGAGGACGAGGAATATGAGGACAAGGAATAATAAAATTGATTTTGTTATGTTGTTATGTTTGATATATTATAAATAAGATTAAGAGATTAAGATGTCGTTTCAAACTACTAATCCAAATAAAAACGCTTACTTGAACAATAACTGCCTTGTCCTTATTAATAAGGACACTAACGAAGATGTTGATATGATGGACTATGTTCAAAAGACGTTTAATTATACTGTTCCAAACAATAGACACAAAACAATCATTGTCAATAACAAATACATTTTTATTCTCAATGAAAAATATAACATTTTTAATGTCTGTCCAGTTATTTTTAGCGGTTCGGATACAAAAGAATCTATTCTTTCTATTGTTCAAACGATCTCAAAAATTATTACTCAAGATATGCCTATTAATTTGATTAATTTAATTAACTTTAAACTCTTTCTTTATTTTGGAGATAATTTTGAATTACCTTTTGGTTTTGTGAAAGAGGGGTTGTATATAACCGATATGTATCAAAATAATTTTGCAGGAAATACCTTAAGACTCTATATCAGATCCTTTCAATACACTGAAGAAGGAAAACTTACTTTATCTTATCCTTTTAATGAAAAGGTTGATATCAAAGATGTTTTAAGCTTATATTTTTCTAATCCTACCTCTACCCAACCTGTAGTATATAACACCGTTCCTTCTTCGTCTTCTTCGTCAGTACCAACATCCTTTGGCGGGTCTAACACGACGTCTTTTGGAGGAGTGTCTTCTTCTTCGTCAGTACCAACATCTTTTGGAGGAAGTTCTTCTTCATCTCCATCGTCAACTCCATCATTACCAACAACCTTCGGGGGAACTTCTTCTACTATGACATCTTTTGGAGGCGTGTCTTCAACTTCTTCAACATCTTCTTCGGTACCAACAACCTTTGGAGAGGCCTCCGGTCGCTCCGCTCCCTTTGGAGGAACGGCAACAACCAAAGTTCCATCTTTTGGAAGCGTGTCTTCATCTTCTTCGTCATCTTCATTGCCAACAACTTTTGGAGATGCCTCCGGTCGCTCCGCTCCCTTTGGAGGGTCTGCCACAACTACTGTTCCATCTTTTGGAAGCGTGTCTTCATCTTCTTCGGTACCAACAACCTTTGGAGGAAGTTCGTCTTCAATTGTACCTTCTTTCGGAAGCACGTCATCTTCATTACCAACAACTTTTGGAGATGCCTCCGGTCGCTCCGGTCCCTTTGGAGGAAGTTCGTCTTCAATTGTACCGTCTTTTGGGTTTAAACGATAATTATATTTTATTGAAATTATTTAGTATCTTATACTAAATAATATCCTCTGTGAACATAAATTAATTCTCCATCTCCATCTCTGTTATATTTTTGTTAATACATTTATCAACAAAAATAGGAAGCGTGAAAGAAAATAAATGATGGAAAGAGTGAAAATAATTGTATTCTTGTTGAGCTGCTATAAAAAAACAGCTGATATCGGCTATGCACATAAAAATGATAATGTAGATATAGACGTTTTTAATGTAAAATTTATTTATATTAGAATAATGTATACCTGTTATAAATAAAATTAAAAATATATTGATAGGTAGAACAATTATAGCGTCTATGCGCATATAATTTAATGAAAATAAAATAGTCTGAATGATAGTAAGTTCTGTTTTAAGCTCGTTATGATTAGATAAAAAAAGGTAAATAGAAAAGACGTAAATAGACATATAAGAATATAAGTTGTCTAATAGGTCTATTAAACCTTTATCGTCAAAATTATAAAAATTGCAGTGAATAAGATGGTGTAAAAAAGAAAAAACTGAAGTCAGAAGAATTTGAATGGAATAATAATATTTTTGATAATATTGAAAATAAAAAATAGCTGGTAATGAAGCTAAATTGCTAAATACAACAAAATAATCACTAGACTTGCTCATATCTTAATTCTAAAATAAGAATCTTTATATATCTTTTCATCCTCATTCCTCATTCCTCTTTCCTCTTTCCTCTTTTTCATTCCTCCATATATTTATACATATATCCGTATTTAGCTGAAAGGGACATAAAGACTCTTTCTTTCTCTTCTTTTTCTGAGAGGCTATAAGGCGTGTAATCGTTTAATATGGATAATTGAGTTTTCTGTCCAGAGTTATGTATCATATATCGTCCGCCAGGAGCCTTTTTTAAATGTTTTATTCCAAGTTTCATTGAGTGAAACCAAGCTGCATTGCTGTATTTTTTACCTTCATTTTTTTCACGAGATATACCGCTTTCTGTTGTACCTATACATTTAAAACCTTCTGGTTGGTCGCATTCTTTTCCGTAGCGATGTTGCCATATCATCAAACCAATCCATTTTTTGTCTCCGGTTAACTCTATATAAGGCTTATATTTTTCTTTACATTTTTTAATACGAATATTTTTCAGTCCTCCACAGTCTCCTAATGTTTCTGGTACATAAAGACTGAAACTTTCGCCTTTTGATTTCATATATGATAAATAATTCATTACTTCTCTCTTTACCTCATCTGATTTAAAAAGAGATTTTTGAAAGAGGCTAAAGCTTGCTAACACTAAATTAGAAAATCCCGAATAACAAGATTCCACTGCGACATCTCGGGTAATCATATAAATAATGGTCGATTCTCTGTAAAGTCCTCCGTCGATTGATATAAAAATATCTGGAAAATCTTTTTCAAGTTTTCGAAGAATAGATATGATTGATTTTGCCCAGAATGTTTTACCCGACGCAGAAGGTCCAAAACCCATTATCAAACGATTTTCCCGATTTTCCCGATTTTCCCGATTTTTATAAGATAAGTTAAAATAAGGAAAATCATCTTTCCATTTTCCTGTGCATTTATCAAGATTATCCATATCAAACTTAAAAATAACAGAATTATCATCGCTTAAGTTAATTACGCTTTCGCTTATTACTTTTAACATATAAGCGGTTGATTCGGTCTCTTTTTTCATATAATGGATAACAGTCTTTTCGCAGTCGTCTTTACAATTTACCCATTGATTACATTTTTCTCCCACCTTAAGGCTTTTTTTGATATCGCTTTTTGCTTTTTCGAAATCGAGATCAAGTTTTTCGAGCAAAAAATATCTTATTTTTTTGTCACCGTCCCCTTTTTCTTTCCATTTTACATCAAAATTTACATTAGAGAGATAATTTGATACGTGAAACCTGTAAAATACGTTTTTAACTTTTTGTTGATTACTTTTCATACCTTTATATATAACCTTTATTATATAAAAAGAATAAATATAGAAGGATAAAAGGATAAAAGGATAAAAGGATAAAATGACAGAAATATGTGTAAAATTTGATCAAAATCATTGTGAAACATATGTTATAATTATACCTTATGGAAATGAGGTTCCGTACGATGAATTTATAAGGAGAGTTCATATAAAATGTATATGGAGATATTCTCTCTTTAATGAAAAGGAGCAAAAATTTTTAGATACAAATGATATTATATCTTCGAAAAGTAGTATTATTTTTGTAAAAAACGATATAAATCCTATGTTTTTTTGTAAAGAATTATACAATGTTATTGATGATATCAAAGAAAAAAATAAGTATAGAGAAAAGGTAGATGATATACTTATATGGCTTAATTATGATGAGTATTCATTTGGGTTAAATCCTATACTTTTATATTTTATGGCAAAAAAATTAGGAATATGGGGGTTTACAAGTTTAAGAGCAAAGACGTTTACAGAGGTTAAAAATGCCATTACTGAAAATAAATATTTTACGTCGATAAAGTACTCTCTACAACGTTTTCAAGAATTAAATGAGGAATACAATTTGATGTAATTAATTAAAATTAAATTAATTATCAACGATCGATGATAATATCTCTCAATATAGCTATAATATTATTTATTTCTATTATTATAGAAAATTTTTCGTCATCTGGTAGATTATGAATGAATTCTAATTCTTCTCTAGTAAGATCCTTATAGTTTCTTATTGATATTTTTATTTTTTCTATTTTTTCTTTATTTTCTTCTTTATTATCCTCTTTTTTTTCTTCTTTACTCATTCTTTATATTTTATATTTATAAATATATCTATTTCTCTATTTCTTTATCCTTATTCTAATTGCTTTCTCAGTTTTTCCAATTTACTGTTAATAATGTTCTGTCTATTTTGTTCCTTTTTTTCTTCAAGATTCTGGGATATAGTGGATGCCAATTCCGTCTTGGTAAAAGAATTATTGCTGACTCCAGCGTAAAGTTTAAGGTCTTTTAAAGGTAAATTTGCTAAGAAATTCTTAAGACTATAATCTTTTACACCAAAAAATTCTTTTATAATAGAATTAGAGCTTCCAAGTATATTTTCTTCTTTATTTTGTTTTTCTAATACATCTCTCCATTCCTCATCTGTAATTTTTTTATTTATCACAGTCTCGATATCTTCTTTTTGATACCATCCTAATATAACAAATCGCTTTGTTAAATGACACAATAAATCGTGAATCTCGTCGTTAGTCAACGCATCTGTAAATCTTTCTATAAATGATTCGGAGGATGACGATGACATATCTTTAATAATATCTTTAATATATCTTTATCTTTTTGCCTTTACTTTAAATTTATTTTCTTTTATTTTCTTTTATTTTTCTTTTCCCTTGTTTTAACTTAATATTTTCTATAATTTCAATACATATAGGCATATTTCATATTTTTATTATAATTATTTATAATTAATTAAAAGAAATGAGAATCGTCAAGCTACTTATTTTATCTTTAATAGGAGCATTTTGTATATTTTGTATAATGGTTTGTTATAACTTCTCTAAGATGGCTATAGATTTTTATGAAAATATGGATATACCTACTGTAGAATTCCCTTTCAAAAATCTTTTTGACGACAAAGGAAACAAACTAAACATTATTCTTATCTCTGCCCCATTCCGTGAAGAAAAACATGAAAAACTATACGAAGAATATCGTAAAAAAGGTCTAGACTTTTGTGGGATTTCAAGCTACTTAGAATTCCCATCTAAAATCGACAATCCGTACGAAGACCGTTTCCATGAACAAAGAGGGCACAATTATCTCAATATGGTTTCTGCGTGGCTTCACTGTTTTAGAGAAACACCTAAAGAAATAATTCAATCAGGCCTTCCTTATATGCTTATGACAGAAGCAAACCTTAAAGACACCGATGCCTACAAACCTGATCCAAAAATAGAAAAAAAATACGATTTTATCTACGTATGCTTAAAAGACAACGATAAATGTGAGCCAGGATGGAATTGGTATATCCGTCAATGGGAACTAGCCAAGAAGTGCCTTGTTATTATGTGTAGAGACTTTGGTCTAAAAGGTGTCCTGGTAGGTCGCAAAAACTGTGAATTTACACAACACTGTTTGGGAATAGTAGAGGTTATCGATTTTCTCGAATTCCATGAGTTTCAAAAGAAAATGCAACAATGCAAGTTTCTGTTTGCGCCTAATCAATCGGATGCTAGTCCCCGAGTTTTGGTGGAAGCAATGAGTTACAATATGCCTGTATTATGTAACTATAACATAGTAGGAGGATGGGACAACGTTGTCCCAGGAGTAACAGGAGAATTTTTTACAAACGAAGAAGACGTTGGTTATGCGTTAGAAAAATTAACTAAAAATTACGATAAATACACTCCGAGAGACTGGTTTGTGCGCAACAAAGGAAAGAAGATTTCAGGTAAAATTCTAGCGGATTTCTTGATTAAACATTATCCAAATATAAACAACAAGAATATGGAGTATGCTACTGTAAGTATATAGAGATTAAAGACAATGATGTGGTATAAAAAATAATTAAAGTAGAAATAACTTTAATTTATCTACGATATTAGATACCAAATACATTTCAATAAGAGAGCCATAATGGTAAATGGTAAACTCGTACTCTATATAAGTTGTGAGCTTTATTCTTTTATAGACTTTGGTAGTTTTCTTTAAGGTTGATTTTTGTATTTATTATATCAACCCAAGTTCTCTATTTATTACGGGTTGTTTTGATACGCGATTTACGGGTTGTTTTACTAAGTGATTTACGGGTTGTTTTGATACGCGATTTACGGGTTGTTTTACTAAGTGATTTACGGTTTTTATGGTTTACGCTGGCGCGAATAGTTTTTAATTTACGACTTCTAAAAGAAAATGACGGATTTTCAGTGGTTTCATTTCTAACATTTTCTTTATCATAACTATACATAAAATTGTAATTTACTTGTATGCAATAATTATCAAAACAATCTTTACAATAATTTTCTCCATCAGAAAAAATGACCGAACGTCTGATAATTCCTTTTGTCATACAATCTTGACAATTTTCTTCCTGAATTGTATGAGGATATATATTATCTATGATAAAATTTCTATCAAAATTTGTGTATTCGCATTCATAAACTCCATTAACAGGGTCTCCTGTTGCTTTTATAAATCCAGGTGCTAGTAAAACTTCTTGCTCTTTGTATTCCGAATATTTAGTAACATCAAAAGCTCTTGCTCCAACTGGTAAATTTATATTAAGAACGCAGCATTTATTCACCCATTTGAAACCATTTGCCATATCTTTTGATAGACTTGTTGATGTATAAGATGTGTTCAATCTATGTAAAGATTCATCAAATGTCTGTTTGTTATCATCAGATATTCTTATTCCTCTATAAACTGTAGTAGGTTCGGTTATTCTATTCTTGTTAAGAAAATTCCATAAATTAACATATACTATAAGATCTTCAGTATTCGGAGGCACAGCATTTTCTCTAAGGCTTTTATTAAATTGTGCGTAATATATTCCTGTATATTTTTTTATAGATTTTATTTGTTTATCAAGTAAAGATTGCATGTATTTTTATGTATTTTTATAATATATATCAAAATATATTATAATCTTATTTTTCATCCTCCAAGCCAAGTTCTTTATTTTTCAAATAAATAAGTTGAACGTCGATATGGTTTTTTGACATTTCTTCCACTTGTCTCTGAAGCAATTCTACCTTGCTTTGATAAGTTTTTATTAAAGAATGATTATCTTTACTATCTTTATCTTCATCTACATTTAATTTTAAAATCTCTGAAATAATATCGTTTTCGTATTTCAACACCGCTTCAATCTGATTTACCAACCAAGAAGTTATAGGCGTTCCGCCGGTAGCCTTAGGATATTTTGTGTTTTCCATGATATATTTTTGAACAAACTGCCAATGACCGTTTCTAAAATAATATACTTCATCCACGATTTTCAATAGATCAATCAACCCCTCTACATCGTTGTCATTTTTCAACTTTTTAAAAAGACTGTTTTCCTTACTCTTCGATACCAAATCCGATAAGAAATTTTGAACGCATACAGGTCGATATGTCCGCAAATCCATAAGATACTCTGTTAACTGATTATCTGGGTAATAATCTATAATACCGCTAAAAATATCAATCATAGGAATAATATTATCCTGAGCTCCTGTTTGACCTCTAAATTGTTGAGGTACATTATCAAAACAGTCTTCGTACACCAATCCATCACCAAAAATATCTGTATTTCCCTTAATACCCATAATAAAAATTCGAAAATCGTTATATCGTGAATGACGAGAAGCCGTCCACATTTCTTTTCGTCGAGAGTTAATCCGAGTCATAATCTCTCCCACGCTCTTCAAATCACAATTTAAAACACCTTTCACTAACTGTCCTGACAATTCATTTATATAAACGTGAAGCATAATAAACCCAATTTCGTCGTCCGATCCTATAAATTTACATGCCATATCTAAGTTTTTCCAATCAAGTGAACCATTATTGTCTCGTTTAACATAGTTTCCCAAAGAATAAGCATAATGATAATCCAGCCAAGGATAAACATTTAATCTTTCGCTAACATACACAAGAGGCACAGAAATATTTCTAGGAAGAACCCTTCGTGCTTTTCCGTACTCACCTGTCTTTACAAACGTTTGGTAAGACAATTCCAAGGTATAAGAGGATGTAATAAATGTGTAAGCACGAAACAGCGCTTGTAAAATAAAAACATCATCCACATTTTTTACCGCATCAATATAGTTTGGAATATCTACGACCCTCTTTTCAATCTCGTTTGGAACAATCACAACAGAGGGAAGATCATCGATCAATTGCTGCAACTCTTTGAAATCATCAGATAAACGTCTCAGGGGATCTTTCACTGGTAAAAAACCATTTTCAGCATTCACATCAAAAAAACTGTCAGAGTATCTTGACATTTCTTAACCTTTTATTTTCTTTTATTTATGTTCTTGGATTTAAATTAGTATTATATTTGACATTTTTAATCTTCTAATCTTTTACATTTCTTTTTTAATTCTTCCAACAATAACATATTTAAATTTGGTTTAGGTTGTTCTTTCTTTTTGGGATTGTTGGCATTAACGGGAGGAATAACAGGAGGATGAATAACGGGATTGCTATTGCTATTGTTAACATTTATATGGTTGTTGCAGATGTTAACCGGAGAAATGGGCATAAAAACAGAACTTGGAACTTTTGGAATATTTGGAATAGAAGGTAGTGATGGCAATGATGGTATCGATGGTAATGAAGGTAATGACGGTAAAGAAGAAATATAAGAGTCGTTAATATACAGAGACAATTTTTCTTTTTTGAAATAGGTAATCACACCGATCTCATAAATGGCTTGTTTATTTTCTGTAATCGTATTTGATATCCATCCATTTTTAATATCAATATTAATTTCTATAATTTGAATAATATTGTGTTTAATTTCAAGTTTATACGAACTTTTATTTTTATTTAAATCACATAAGAGATTAAAAGAGTGATTATTTTGAATATTTTTCGCTATTTGCTCATCGTTTTCTATACTTATTATATCCAATTGATTATTGTTTGTATTCAGAGAGTAAACGATATAGGTTGACATTTTATATTTGAAATATAAAATAATCTAATTTTATTTCTTTACCCTTCTACAAACAACCTTTTATAAATCTCCATATTCATTGATCCCATATCCAAATTACATGGCCTGCACACTGGCTCTAAATTTTCAACTACATTTTGTCCTCCATCCTTGACTGACACTATATGACCACAATCAAAGTCGTCAAACTGAATTTCTCTTCCGCAACAAATACACTCTCCTGTCAATCGCTGATAATATTTAGACCAGACCTTTTTACGCAATGCCGAAGGAATTTTCTTTCGAATCTGTTTTGTATAAACATCAGAAACACTGTGGTTCTGATAAGAAGATATATTCAAATGATTCAAATGATTCAAATGATTTAAATGATCTAACCACTCATACTTTCTGTAAAGACCAAGGTAAAATCCGCTATCACGTGCCTCTTTAATCAATGTCTCTTTATGACCATAATCCCTCAACTCTTTATCTGTTTTCTGTGAATAAAACTCATTTAACTTTTGAATTAAGCAAATAAACTCATCCACATTATCTGGCGTAATGTCAAAACGTGTCAACACCGAATAACCCTCGATTCGTTTGGCAAGATGTTCTAAGTTGATATTGATTTTCTGAGGTTTTTCGGTTGTCTTGATATGCTTTGGAAACCTTTCTCGAAAATATTTTTGAATACGGGGTATTACATAAGGCGCTACATTTCCGTTATAAAGTTCAACTTTCTTTGATGAATTAATTAAATGATAAATATCTAACTCCTCCTTTTCGTCCTGAACTGTATATAAATCCACCCGCACTGTCTTCTCAAGAATCTCTGGGATAAGTAGAGAAAGACGCTTTAAAGCATTCGTCCGATGTTGACCATCCAAAATAGTGTATTTCAAATCAGCCTGTTGACCTCTAGTAGAAAGTGAAATGATTCCTACAATTGTAAGCTGAGAATGCACAGAGTAATATCGTAAAAAAGAATTTTGTAATTTACACACGTGCTCTTCATCTTCTAATCTCTGGAAGGGTGGAATAAAACATTTTTCAAGAAGGGTTTTTACCTTAAAGTCAGAATATACTGTTAAATCGAGTTTTTTCGGAGAAGCTTCCTTCGGAGAGGCTTTGTTATCCTCTATTTCAGACATATTTCTTTATATTTTTATATATTCTTTATTCTTTGTATCCAATCTTTAAATCTATCTCATAAAATTGGTATTTATGATAAAAATATCATAAAATAAAGAATAAAAGAAAGAATAATGAAGAAAAATAATTACCAATTTCACGTTCATTTTTCCGAAGAAATTAGATATATCAGAATTCCTAATCGTTCTGAACTTCCTTGCATGCAACAGTATTATGCTGAATATAAAATCTGTCAAAAACAATTTATTGAACAAAATTATATTCTTCAACACGGTACATTAGCTGGTTTTAATTTTACTACGGCTCTCCAATTACACAATAAAATGGAATCTTTATTAGAGAAAGAACTTTTTCCAGAAGATGATGAAAGCGATGACGAAAGAGATGAAAGATATGATAAAAAATAGTATAAATTTAAATAAGTAAAGATAAAAGGAAGAAAAAAGAAAGATAAGTATGAAATTTATTATATTTTTATTAATCGTTATATCCCTTATATCGCTTATATCCTTTATATACTTTATATACTTTAGTCAAAAAATAAAAGAATTTTATAACGATAACCCTGTGAACAAAACGATATCTAATAAAATAAAAATTTTGCATCTTGTTTTATTTAACCCGGATAGTCATTATCGTCAAATGTACGAGATAACCAGAAAGTACTATAAATCTCTAGAAAATGTGAAAACTATATATTATACTTTTTATGAGACAATCGAGGAAGACTTTCTTTTACGTGATGATATCCTTTATATAAAAGGTAAAGAAACATATCTTCCTGGTATACTAGATAAGACTGTTAAGGCCTTTGAATTTTGTTATCTAAATCTAAACTATGAATACGATTACATTGTTCGATCAAATGTAAGTACAATTGTTAATATGGATATGTTAAGGCATCATCTTTTAGGACATCCCATTGATTTTGGAGGAGGAGATATATATAAAGTAGATCATATTGATATACCTTGCGGTATTATCGATTACCAACATTTTGGTTTAGAGTATCCACAGGGAACTGCCATTATTTTTTCAAAAATTCTTTTTGATAGAATGATGAAAGATATCCTATATAGCGGTAAAAAAATGGATAGAAAAGTAATAGACGATGTAGCTATCGGCCTTTTTATTAGAGACAATTATCCCAGTATTGAAATCTACAAAATTAAAAAAGGATTGTTTGTGACAAACCTACCTTATAACGAAAATATTGTTTTTTATAGAAACAAAAATGACAAGCGAGAATATGACCTGAAAAATATGGATAAAATTATATCAAAGCTTCTTGAGAAATCAAGGAGAGATCAAGAGATATAAATATTAAATAAAAATGAAATGAATATATAAGAGGAGAGAGAAAAATAAGAAGAAAGAAAGATAGAAAGATAATATAGGTAAAAAATGAAATTTTTATTTATCGGAGATCCTCATATTAAAAGCGACAATAGCGATGAGATTGATATTTTGTTAATCGAGATTAGACGAGCGTTCGGACTCCATAGTCCGGAATATATTGTCGTCGCAGGGGATGTAATGCATTATCATGAAAAGGTTTATACATCGTCTTTAAACAAGGCATTAGAATTTGTCAGAGAGCTTTCAAAACTTGCCTTCACTTATATTTTGGTGGGAAACCACGATTACGAAAATAATAATCAATTTCTTACACAAAATCATTGGATGAACGCGTTGAAAAAATGGGACAATGTTCAAATCGTAGATAAGGTTTTTTCTTACGATGATTATATGCTTGTTCCTTATGTTTATCCCAAGCGTTTTATCGAAGCATTAGAGTCGGAAGACGAGAAAGGGGAATGCAAGGGTAAGGTATGGCAACGTAAGAAGGTCATTTTTGCTCATCAAGAATTTAAAGGGTGTAAAATGGGAGCAATTGTTTCAGTCGATGGAGACGACTGGGACGAAAGTTATCCTTATGTAGTTTCTGGTCATATTCACGATAGACAGTGGGTAGGTTCTAATATTTATTATCCAGGGGCTCCTCTTCAACACTCTTTTGGAGATCAAGAACAAAGAGTATTGTGTATGGTAAAATGGGAGGATGGGAAAGATGATGGAAAAGAAGTTGAAATAGAGGATGTACCCATTAATGTTCCTAGAAAACATATTTTCAAGGTCACTCCTCAAGATATTTCAAAGGATACAAAGAAAATTTTGAAAATGTTGAAGGAAACACCAGATATTAAAATTAAATTAAAATTTGAGGCTAGTACCGAAGAATTTAAACTTTTTAAGGAGACAAAGGAATACCGGGAAATGATAGAAAAAGGAGTAAAAATTCAATTGGTCAAACATCTTAATCTTAAAAAAGACGCCGATGATAAAAGTGAAAAGGAGGTAGAGAATTTTATTGCCTTGTTAGAAAAATCTATTGATGAGGATGAGCCAATGCTTCGAACAATCTACAATGAGTTGATGGGAAAAGACATATAAAGGGAATAAAGAATATAAAAAGGGGATAAGGATATGAATAGTTTAGGTTTTGTTAAAGAAGATAATAAAACGGTGCGTTTTACTGAATTTGAAAATGAGTATATTTCACATGTATCTCAAAAATTTAATACGGTATATCTTCTTCGTAAATGTGATTGTAATTGTCTTATTATTTTTATGGATAAAATGCAAGTACTTGACACAGAAAATGATAAAACATATTCGCTTGTCGTTTTTCCTTAGAAAGAGATTATATTATATAATTATATTATATAATAAAGAGATAAGAGATAAGAGATGTCTTCTCCTACTATTCAAGATACATATCATCATTTTTCGATAATAAAAAGTAAATTGGGTATAGACGGGAAAAGTCTGAAAAATTTAAATAATTATTTTTACTTATTTCTCATACTATATCCTCTTATTACGATATTTTTTTTAATATACTTTAAACCTGATTGTGTATGTACAAAAGATATAAAGGATATACAAAGAAGACCTAGAAAAAAAATATCTTATACAAAACTTTTATCAATATTTATACTCTTTCAATTCCCTCTTGTACTTTATCTTATATTAAGGTAAAAGGATAAGAATAAGAAAGGAAAAACTAGGAACGTTTCTTTCTTAGAGATTTTTTACTTTTCGTTACAGAGCGTTTTTTACTCTTTTTTATGGAACAACGTTTTTTACTATTTTTTATGGAACGTTTTTTACTCTTTTTTATAGAGCGTTTTTTACGTAATCCTATCATCATATCACGTCTCATATCACGTCTTAAAATTCGCGAAGCTTCTTCGTTCACAGACTCAAGAAACTCTCTTGCTTGTCTGTTTTCTGCATGAGTCGAAGGAGACTGAAGAACTCTCTGTATTTCTTCAGCTTGTCTGGCTTCTTCAGCTTGTCTGGCTTCTTCAGCTTGTCTGGCTTCTTCAGCGAGTCTAGCTTCTTCAGCTTGTCTAGCTTCTTCAGCTTGTCTGGCTTCTTCAGCGAGTCTAGCTTCTTCAGCTTGTCTGGCTTGTTTTGCGTGTTTGGCTTGTTGCATTCTTTGCATTGCTTCAAGGGCTCTTTGTCTGGCTTCAGCAAACAATGCTTCTTCTTCGCGTATAATTGATAAAAATGGGTTTTCTTGTAGTACGTAAGATGGTTTTATAGATCGTTTGTTGTGGTCAGAATCATATCTTTCGTTGTAATGTAAATTAAATAATATTGCTTTATCCAACTTTGTAAAAGGTATTACTTGAGGTAATCCGTCAAAATTAAACATAAAAGAATAAGAAGGTGTTGTCGTCTCATAAGCCCTTTTATGAGGATTTAGTTCAAAATATATGATTCCATTATGATTAATTATTTTTCGTCTAAACCAATTGTAGTGATTATTAAGGTGATAATAAACATCAAATACATTTTGAATTACTTGGTGATGTTTTTCTGATTTGATATCTGTTTTGTGGATTACTTTATTACGCATATCTTCTAATCGTCTGTTCAAACAATTTCGTAAAACTTCCAAAATATGATCTTTATTTTCTTTTAT
>Ga0255158_1000378_pt1 | contig 14737 bp, 22 predicted proteins | sample Atl_Atlam_RepC_8_2_FD_188426 | JGI IMG/M metagenome (GOLD analysis project Ga0255158, IMG submission 188426) | Freshwater microbial communities from Altamaha River, Georgia, United States - Atl_Atlam_RepC_8h | ecosystem: Environmental > Aquatic > Freshwater > River | place: USA: Georgia...
CTGACCGTTTGCAGCAATGACCTTCTGACCGAACTGCGTGAACGTCCACAAAGTCGTTGCTGTGTAAGCAGACGCAGTACGGGATACGTCCATCAGATACTTATACGAGACAGCAGTACCACCAGACGAGTAAGCCGTGTAACCCGTTGAGTTAATACCGTCTAGACTGAAGGTGTTAGCGTCAATCCTGGTGATCGTGTAGGTATTGCCGTTCAGTTGAGTCATGCCGACAACACCGGAAATAGTCACCTGTACACCAGTCCTGAACCCATGACCGGCAGAGGTGATGACACAGGGATTGGCCTGCGTTGCTCCGGTGATCGTGACACTCTTTGTTGGGAAGTAGCGCCACAGATAGTTAGCACTCGCTCCAAACAACACAGTGTCAGCGACCCATCGACCCACATAACAGGTCAGCAGGTTTTCTGTCGCAGCGTTAGAGAAATCGGCAGCAGATGGCATCGGCCCATAACCTACGAGAGTAGGCAGGACGTTCTTTGCCTCAACCAGACTATCCGCTATTCCAGGACGGTCTGGTGTCCACTGACCGAAAGTTACTCTCATTCTTCTTTCTGCACCTGCTGCTCAACCTGCGATTTCAGCTTCTGCCACAGCGTTACGGACATTTCCAGTGGCAGCTTGCCCAGCCCCATCGCAATGATGTTGGCTTCCTCTACCGTGATCTTGATCGTGAACTCTTGCATCATGCTGCCCAGGGAAGCGCGGGTTGGATAACCGGCGGATTCTTCTGGTTCTCAATCTGCTGCTGCACAGCGGCTTCTGTAGCGTCCTTATCTACCCCGTTCGCCCAGATCCAGCCCAAAACCTGCTCTTGGGTCAGACTGTTGAAGTCGGTGAAGTCTGCCGGGTTCGGGCCGGGAACAGAGCAGGTAGAGTAGACAGAGGCAGAGTAGGTCTTGTCACCATCTACTTCGGTCTTGGAAACGCGCCAGTGGACGGAATAGACAACATCGCTGAGTCCGTCTTCTTGGACTTTGCAGTCCATTGCCGATACGATCCAGTCCATGATTAAGCTCCTTGTTCAAGTTGCGCTACGCGAGCGCGGAGAGATTGAATTTCTGCGATCAGCAGCGGCACGAGAGAGGAAACATCCATCTGCTGATACTTGGGCTTTCCATCCTCATCTACCGCATCCTTCTCGCCGGTTACAGCATACGGAGTGACTTCTTGCGCTTCGTGAGCAATCAGCATCGGGCGGCTTTGCGTTGCGTCTTTCATCTTGCCGTTGTAGACCTTCAGCGCATCAATCGTTGCGCCGGTGTTGGTTACAGGGCCGAATACATCTTTGGCTCGGTAGTCGGAGGTGGTGTTGTAAGCAACCAAACCTGCGGTGCGGTTATAACTTATGGTCCCACGCGCAACTCCTGCGTCAGTTTGAAATTCGACAAAAACATTGTTTCCTGAAGTTGCGCTGTTCCAAAGGTCTAAACATTCATTGGCGGAACTGTTGGTTTGTTTAAAAAGTGCAGGAATACCTACACCACCATCCGTAACCTGAAGTTTTCTGTTTGCTTGTAAAACACTCGCAGTCCCAACCAACAAATTCCCATCACTGGTGATACGGGCGCGTTCGGTGTTGGTCGTCCAAAAAGCAATATCGGCAACGCCAACGTTTACGATGTTCAAGTTACCAACGCCGCTAACTCCCGTATAGCCTTGATAAATCTGAGCGGCCAATGTCGTTTGGTCATAGAACGTCATCTGAGCAAAATTGGCCGCAGTTGATGTCTGCAACGAAAGTTGACCACGAAACGCCGTATTGTCTTTGACTATGTTCAGCGGGTTTGCAGGCGAACTCGTCCCTATACCCAGTCCTGTGCTGGTCAGGCGCATTTGTTCGGAATTAGAAATGCTCCAAGTGTGCAAAGTAGGTGCCCATGTGTATGCACCACTACCTCCTGCCGCAAGGTAACCTGTATTTGCCGAAGGTGTGTTAATCCAAGCACCGCCAGACAAAGAACCAAAAGAAATATCTGTAATACCTGCGGCACTACCCACATTATTGACAATGAATCGACCCGTATTTGAGAGATTCGTCCCATCAAACGTCAGCGCACTGCCGCTCGTCAGCACTTTGCTGGCGTTCAGGTACGGCACTCCGTTCGCTGTGCCTGCCGATAGCGTCAAAGCCGCTGAGAACGCAATATCGCGCGGCACAACGTAAGTATCGCCCGACTGTGCGGCTTGAATCTGAGGGATTGCTGTATTGAGAAGAAGTACCTCGTACGCGGCCACGGCGCTCTCCTTAAATCGGGTAATACTCTGTTCCGTTGCTCGTCAGCACGCTGCTTGCAACTGTGTAATCCGTCCCGCTACTGTTTCTGACAGGCAGACCAATCGTGTATTCCGTTCCGCTCGACGAATCAACAATGAACGGAGCGCCAGGGACGGGGACATATCCACCCATCGTCCTGACGTTTGGAAGTTTTAAGTTCAGCCCGAGCAACATTACAGCAGTCCGACGATGTTGCTGGCAGTCGTGCCAGTCGACCAGATCCTGCGAGCCATCACCGGCAAGATAACGCCAGCAGGCACGTTGTAGAACGTCACCGCTCCACCACCTGTGTCGTTGATCTTGAGATTACCGGACCCACCAACGTAGATCGCACGAACAGGTGCAGCTAGGTCCGTGTCAGCAGGAGTGATCGCAATGCAGTTGACCGCGCAACTATCTGGGGTCGTGGAGAACGGTGCAGCCATGTTAGACCTCTGTCCAAGAATTTGAACCTATTGAGGCAGTTTGCCACGATTCACTTATCGGAACAAACGTTTGCCCAGAATTATTTAGAACACTAGAAAGCACAACGTAACCTTGATCCGCTAGAACTGTGTACGACACTTGATATTGCACACCATTGCTGTCTAAAACGAGATAACCAACGTTTGACGGATCAATCTGCGTCCAAACATTGCCGTCACCCCTAACTTCGTTCCACCCATCGTCTGACGTAATGACAAGCGAACTGAACGGTGCCTGGGAGAAGGACGACAGGCCGAACATCAGTAGCTTACCTCTGTCGTCTCCAGCCTGCATACCCAGCGAATTGTCGTCGATGCCTGACCTGTGACAGTCACAGCCAAACCACCATTCGTCGTATCCGCTGACAATGCTACCGTCCAGGTTGACGCACCAGCGTCGCCATACGGACTCGCTACCGTTGATCCCGTCAACGTAGTAGCCGCAGCGTTAGCACCACGCTTGATCTGACCGTCGAACGTCCAGGACTTTGTGTTCCCGCCACCAGTCACATTAGCAATGACGGTGCCGCGAAAGTACACAGCAGAATTGTCAGCGAGCACTAACTGGTTGCTTAATCCTGCGGCAGATGAGTTCGACCGCATGACAACTGGCGTTGCGCTTGTCGTCTGTACACCTAGCACTAACAGTCCAGCTTGCGAAACACCTGTTGCCGCCGCTATTGGGGCATTGCAAGCAGGGAAAATGTGCATTCCAGTAATGCCGCGAGTTGTCCCGTAGGCACCACCAGATACAAACGAATAAATGCCATTGGCAGCGTTGTTCGAGCCACCAACGATGACCGCACCTGTGACTGTTGCGTTGTTGCTTTGACCACCTACAACAACACCATACGATCCATAAACACGGTTGAGATAACCACCAACAATTGATGCATGGGTGATCGAGGACAGATCAGCGTTGGATTGTCCTCCAACCGTTACGCTATAACTTCCAGTGGCGTTATTGACCGTCCCGCCTAGAACTGATGCGTAAATCCCAGACGCTGTATTGGTGAACCCTCCAGCAACAGCAGAATACAAACCGCTAGAAGTATTCCTAGAGCCTGACAGAATAGAACTTGCTAGACCAGACGCGACTTGCGTAGAACTTGATCTGCTCAATTGCCAATCAACTGCAAACAATCCTCGCTTGTCACCACCTGTGCTTGTGCCATCAGGAATCCGTGACAAAAGCGCACCTGATCCCTTTGGGATCAAAGCAAGATCACCGCTAACGGTATCAACCTTGGCAGTTAAACTTGCAACGTTGACGCTATTGTTTGGTGAATCCGTGTTAGATGCAGTCGTAACCGGCAAAGTGTCAACTGTTACCGACTTGTCAGCCGCGTAAGTGCAGAAAACGTCCTTCGTACCGCTAGAGAATCCAACCTTCGCACCGCTAGCAGAACTTGCTAGCACAGTATCCCGGCTCAACACTCCACCGGAATACGTCCCAATCCCTACCTCCCACTCTGCAACACCAGCAATGCAGTAGTAAGTGGTATTGCCTTCACCGATTGCACTAAACCCCTGATAGCCCTGCACCGCTCCCAACAGAGTGATTGACCCCGTCCCACTGGTCGTGGTCGTCTCTTTTACCCTGTCTTTTAGAACAAGCGCCATTATCGGCTCACTCGCATTGTCAACGGTGATGCACTGAACTCAGCATCATCGTCTGACTTGGTAAGACTTGTAATCCCGCGCTGATACAACCCAGCCCAGGTCTGCAAGCGAGCGTCGTTCATGAGGTAAGGCTCTGCTTCACCCAAGGACGCATACAGCAAGCAGTCCATCGCGTTGATGGTAAACACATTCGTCGTCTGCGTGTCCGACAGGAACGGTGGCGCAGCGTAGTACAGCATATACAGCGTGTAATTGCTGTCAGGGTACGGAGCGAACTTAAACTCGTCTGCCAGGATCGTGTAGCGAGTTGGCTTGCCAGCGTAAGTGCTCTGAGCGTTGCTCGTGAACAGTGACGGGGTGAGGTAAATTACCGGCTGAAGCGGGTCTCCATCGATGTACAGATCCCGCATCTGAAGGAAATCTGAGGGAAGCTGAACCGTGGCGTCACCACTCGTTGTCGTGGTGGTGACGTTCTTCAGCATCTGCCGAATGCGAATCTCTCTCCGCAAACGGATCTCTGCCAGCCGAATGAAATCGGGAATCTGGCTAGTGAGATCGCTTCTTGCGAGATAGTTTGCGACCGCTGTCTGAAGATCGCTGTAGGTGGTCAGGGCCATGTTTTACGTCGTCCCATCCAAACGCTTTCACCCCGAGGTGCCCAATGTGCATCGATAACTCGTGATCCACATGAACCGGGATCGACTGCTCCAGACACTTAACGCAGAACGCTACATCCTCGCCAATCACATTCCCGGCATTCGTCCAGATAATGTCGAACCAAGGTCGCGGAATCTGCTGGAAAACCTCTTTGTCTACAAGTGTAGCAGCAAACCCTACCGCAGTCACCTGTTCAATTCCAACCTTCTTCCTGCTCTCAACCTTCTCCCAAATCTGCACCGTTTCACCGTCGCGCTTCTCTAACCTAAGATTAAGCGCAGTCGGAAGAATTGGCTCTCGTCTGGTCGTAGCGTTCACCCCGATCACCGGAACCCCGCGAGCCTGGAGAATCTCTAGCGTATTGGCAGGGAACCGCTGATCTGAGTCAATCCACAACAGTTGATCGGCACCTAGTTCTAAAGCCTCGACTGCCAGTTTTTCCCGCTGCGTGAAGATCAGCGTCCCAGGCATTTGCAGAAGCTCGATCTCGTTTACACCTCGATTGGCTTCGTACTGCACCAGTCTGGCTAGGTCAAAACAGAAACCTGCCATTACCTCGTCCCGGCATGGGACACAGATTGCAACTTTCAAACGCGCCCCGGATGAGTACGGAAAAACCGGTTGTCAGGATGGTTCAGGAATGCCTTAAATGCAGTCTGATCCACTACCTTGAATCCCTGCATAATCCCCTTGCGATTCAGATCATCAACCAGGGTCAGCGGCAATCGTGCAATGTGAGTCGCAACACTGTCGTATCGACCGTCCGACTCGTTCATCTGCTTTTTGTTGGCCTCGATGATTTCGGAAACGTCCTGCTTCGTTTCCAGAATCACACCGTCATCGCTCTCGTGAGCAACGGTGAATCGGCCTTCGTGCTGTGAGAATAGTTTCATATGGAAGGCTCCCCGCCTTTCGACGGGGAACCGTTCTCCCTACTTAGGCAGCGGGGTCAAGATCGAACACACCACCATGCGCGGCTTCGTTCCGCATTTCCAGCGTGAACTCTGCCAGAAGCTGGGTCTTCTCAGAGTCGCCAGCTTTAGCAAGATCGTTGGTCTGGAACGGACGGAGATACGCAAGAGCAGCGTATTCGGGATCGATCAGCAGCGCGTCACGAGTACGCATGAAACGATCAGGCACAACCGACAACGTGCCGAAATCGCTCATGTATACGTCAGCAGCACCGATAATCGTCGTCGGCTCGTTTGACGGAGCCATATAACGCTGTGCAGCGATACCGGCAAACGCCGACACTTTCTGCTTCAGACCGGAACCGACAACGAGCATCGTCGGATTGCCACCGGAGTCAAACACGCTGGCGATAACAGTCTTTAGCAGGGTCTCGGTGAACGTGCGCTGAGTGCCATCGGTACGGGTCGAGACACCGATCGTCGTCGGGTCGCCACCACCCGAGCCTTCGCTCGTGTTGCTCTTGATCCAGGACAGCAGAGCGCCGAGTTTACGAGCGGTGGACGAGGAACCAGCGTCACGGCCTTGGTTGGCAGTGATGATGGTCTCCATGTCGCGCTTAAGCTCAGACGAGGCTTTAGCAAGCTGGTAGGCACGTTCCGAACGGCGACCGGCCTTATTGACCGCTTCCAGGGTACCGGACACTTGGACCGTCTTTTGAACGATCTGCGTGTAGTTACCGAGACGGGTCGTCGGGCTGATCGTGGCACTGGTCGCGTCTGCACCCTCAACCGCAGCGTTAGTAGTAGTTGCGGAAGCAAGCGAATCAGTCTGCCACTCGTGGAACACCGCAGTCGCTTTGGTGCGAGCCAGGGTGGACATAATCGGGGTTTCGGTAGGGCTGATCGAGTAGATAACGTCGATCAGGTCTTCGCGCATACCGATTGCGCTGTGTGCGGTAAACGTAGGCATTTTGTGACCTCAAAAGTTTAGTCGTTCAAACAAAGATGCTGCATCTCTGGCTTTACCAGTTTTACGCAGCCTGTTCATGTCAGTCTTAATCGCGTCAGACTCAGGGTTGGAAACTTTTCCAGTTCCGGGCTTGAGAGTCTTAGGAGCCTCGGCAACACGCTTTGTTACCTCCGGCGACTTCGACACTAGCTTGCGGTACTGTGCGGCTTCCCATAACACCTGGACAGCGCGTGAGTCGTATACCTGATTGAGTTCTGCTTCCGTGAACCCGATACCCTGTGCATAGGTTCTGATGTCCCGTCGAACTTCTTCACCCTTTTGCGGATCAGCGTATTCAGGAATGGCTTGCTGGAGTCGGGCCTGCTGCTCGGCAAGATACTGCTGCAATTGCGTCTGACGCTCGGCGTGTTGCTTCTCAGCAATGCGTTGACGTTCAGCCTGGACTGCGGCTAGTTGCTTGTCTCGCTGTACAGACTCTGCGACTTTCATCGCGTAGCCAATCGGATCGCTTTCCTTCAGCGACTCTAAATCTTCCGATTTGTTCTGCTCCGATAGAACCTTTTCAATCAGTTCCAATCGCTGAGCATACTGGTCTCGGAGTTGTTTGGCCTGCTCGACAGCGGCTTTCTCGGCTTCAATAGCCTTTCGCTGCTCTGCAAGCGCCTGGGTTTTCTGAGTGTAGTCAGTGCCGAGTTGATAACTCTTAATCAGGTCGTCCAGAGAAACTTCGCGTTCCTCACCTGCGGCTTTAACGCGGTAGCGCGGTGTTTCCTCGACTTCCTGCTCAGTTTCAACAGCCTCCGGTTCCTGCTGCTGAGCCTCGGGAGTGGGCTGCTCGCCTTCCTCTGGTCCCATCAAGCCTAGAAACGCATTGGCTGCACCGTTTACATCCAGCGGGCCACTTCCTTGCGGATTGGTGTCCATATCACCCCTTAAAGGATCTTCCAACGTTTACGCTTAATCTCGGCAGTGTCAACAATCGACTGAAAGTGATTAACAACCGTGGTTAAGCATTTTATCATTCTATACGCATTTTCTCGTGCGTCAATATCTTGCTCGGACGAGTTCAGAATCAGGTCAATCTGCTCCTGTTTCAACTTTTCCAGTTCTCCCCGGAAATAATCGTCTCGCAGTAGATTCGCCGCCTGTTCTGGACTCATCCTGGAATCTCAACGTTCTGCGTAATCCCAGCACCGACCTTGGCAGCTTTCAGTTGCGCCTCAACCGCAAACTCCTGTTGTTTCAATTGGAGTTCAGCAGCGGCTTTCTCTCTCGCCAGTTGAATGTCGGCTTGCGCTTTCATTCTCTGAGTTTCAATCGCTGCCAGTGCTTTCTGCTGCTCAATCTGAATCTGCGCTTGAGCCTGAGCCATCATCGTGTCCAGAGCAGGATTGGATTGCTGCTGCGGTGGCGGATTGCTCAACTGCTGGTCGAGTTCAGGGGGAATCTCTTTGAAGAACTCGGTTGAATCCTTCAACCCAGCCGCCTCGATAAACCGTCCCAGCGTCGCCCGATACTGCCCAACAGACACCAGCGGGTTAGCAGGGCCGAACTGCGTGAGAATTTGCTCCTGCTTCGCCAAAATCATCTGAAGCATAGCCATCTGCTCGTTCTTCGATCCAGTCCCGAGTCCGACCGAGATCGAAACGTCGTAGAGATTCGACCACTCTCGCGGGTCCATTTCCACGAACTTGCCACGCATCCTGATAAGACGCGGCTTGTCCTGGTACTTGCAGAGCAGATGCAGAATGCCTCGGAACAGGCTTTTAACCCCGGTCTCAGCGAACAGACGAGCAATTAGCTCCATCTTGCCAGCACCGGCTTGCATCGTCGCTGCGACAGCGGCAGCGGTGACGTTTTGCAGGATGTTGGGGTCAAGACCTTGGGAAGTCTCCGATACTCCTGAACGCTTGGCTTGCACCGAGTCGAAATATCCCAGCATCGGATACGCAGAACCAGTGATATCCGGCACCTGAATCGCTGCCACTGCTCCCTGCGATTTCGTGCGTACAACCCCGCCAGGAGTGACGTTCAGCAGGTCATCCAGATTCACCTGACCGTCAACCACCTGCATCCGCGCATTGTTGATGAGATACAGGTTGTCCAGCATCTGCCGAGTGACGGTGGACTTGATTAGCTGGATATCCATCGTCCGGTCTGCCAGCGACTGACCGAAGAACTTATGCGGGATCGGAATCGGACAGATCACATGGAAGGGAACGTAATCCGTCGGGATGTTTGCTTCCCGCCCGTCAGCGTAAGTCAGAATCGTGTTGTTGCTGTAGAAAATCTGACGTAGTTCTGCGATCCCGTCCTCGTCAAAGTCAACGTAGATATAGGACTCGTAAACCTCGACTTCCTGCATCGACTCGTCAAGACTGTCCTGCTCGAACGGTTCTTCTCCGGGAGAATACCGAGCGATCCGCTCCTCTGTGAAGTCCAGACTGTTGTAGACAGGCAGACCGTAAACCTGATCCTTGTCGAACCCCATCTGGACAAGTTCTGTCCTGGTCATCAGCCGACGATGCGCCATGAACGGCGATTTAGCCTCACCGAATCGCGCTTTCTTGCTGACGATCAATTCTTCTGGAGGAACGCAGTCAATCTGAATCCGGCCCGACTTGGTTTTCTTGCGAACGACAACATTGTGAGTGCGCGTCGCCTGATCCATTACCGTACCGTCCGGCATCTGAACCTGCGTGACTTGCTCGTTCGTTTCCTGACCGACGATTTCACGCGACTCATCTGACAGCAACAGGACTAGCTCGGTGTCCGTCAGATCACGGTAGGCTTCCTCGTCTACGTCGATCTTTTCTTCCCAGACAGCTTTCACCGTCCCGGTCTTGGCTAGCAGAGCGTCCTTGAACCAGTCATGCAGGATTGCAAAACCGTTGTTGTCCTTGCTAAACACCCAATTCGCGTAGTCAGTCGCCTGCTTTGCGCCTTCTTCATCCTGCGGACCAACCGGCTCAAACCTGACCAGATCATCGCTCGCAGTGAACACCCGGATAAGCTGCGGCAGAGCACCATCGATGACTTCAGCAACCTCTCCGGTCACAATCTGGCTGCGACCCTCTTGCTCGTTGCCGTATGGGTTGCGAAGGTAGTAGTTCAGAGCCTCGGCTCGTTCTTCCGTGGTCTCGCTGTCCAGCATCCCGATAGCATCGTCGATCTCTGCTTGCAGAATGCCAGTGAGTCGCCCGTTATCCATTTACCACCTCGCGCCGAAAGTATTTCCGCTTCTCTGGCTCTTTTGTTTCCAGTTCAGCGAGTTTCTTTTCCAATTCCGCGACTCTACGTTGTAGTTCCTCGAACTCGCGTTTCTTGACGACAAATCCCTGTGGCATCAGCATTAGACCACCCACCTTGTATTAACGTTTATCGGTTTCGACCAGGATGACGTTTCGTTTAGACCGACAGCAAGATACCTGAAAGCGTCCGATCCGTGGCTAGACCAATCGTGTAAGGGTCTATCATAAAAGACTTTCTGCTTTTCGTCGAAAGTCCGGCGGTAGTTCCGCAGGCAGTTCAACCCTTCGCTCGTTTGCGGGATGTTGAACCAGCAGCGGGGTAAAAGTCTGCGGACAGCTTGGATACCGTCATCCACCGATAACCGTGGCGCAATCGTGCAGCTGAGGTCGGCCTGCTGCAAGACCTCCAGCCGCGACTTTCCTGAGCCTAGTTCTCTGACCTGTACGTCGTGCGGGACGATGTGCTCGGCCTTGTGCCAGCCTCTGTTTCGCAGTTCCCGGACGTACCAATCCAACCCAACCCCGTGGTTCTCAATGTAGTCTAGGAGTCTGACTTCTTGTCCGTGGACTTGTGCAATCCAGATCGAAGTCGAGTCACCAATCCCCAGATCCCACGCAGCAATCGTTTTGCAAAGGTCATCCCGGCTGATAGCACAGAATCGACCTTCTCCCTCCATCTGGTTAAGAATCTGCCCATAATAAGCCCCCTCGATAGCAGCGTGGAATGAGCACTCAAACTCTTGGTCGTACTTGTCGCGCCCCATCTCTCGCAGCGCATCGTCTAGTTCTGACTGAGCAATGATCTTCGTCTGACTGGCTCGGAACTCGAGCAACTTCCACCCAGGTTCACCCTGTGCCCTGTTCCGCAGGTCGTAGAAGTGATTCTGGCCTTTAGGTGTGCCGATAAACATTGCCCAGCCTTGACGGTCGGCTAGGGCAGGTCGGATTACTTCGTTCCAGATTTTGGGATTCTGATCCCCCACCTCGTCCAGTACAACTCCGTCAAAGTAACTCCCGCGTAAAGAGTCGGGATTGTCGGAGCCGTACAGACCGATCCTGCGATCCCAGAAGTCAACACGAAGCTCTGAAATGTTTGGTGTGGCTCCCAGCGGACGCGTGTAGTGGAGCAGGTAGTCCCAGGCAATGCGTTTGCTCTGTGCATAGGTTGGCGCAATGTAAGCGAATCGTGGGCGCTCCTTCTGGCACATCACCGCAGACTTTACCAACTGGTTGATGGCTGAGACAGTCTTGCCTAAACGACGATGAGCCACTACCACCGTGAAGCGGTGATCCTCCATCGCCTGATGGATCTCAAGCTGTGGATCCCGCGGAGCGTAAGGGATTACGATTTCTCGGACGCCCATGTCACTGCCATTTTAAGCGGTTCGCCTTCAGAGTTTGCGTGTTCAACCACATTATGCTCGCGCCACCCTGCTCTAGTCTTTAACCAGAAGATCATCGCCGCGGTGTTCCCGGCCTTTGCCTGCTGGAATAACGTCTGAGCGATGGCTGCGTTAGCCTCCACTCTCCCTTCCATTAGCTCATGCTTGTAATGCTTTGTCAGCGTGTCGTGGTCGATCTCTAGTTTGTCGGCAATATCAACATAACGGACCCCGACAGCGGAGAGCGTCTTGACTAGCCGACGATCCTCATCTGACGGTTTATGCCGCTTGCCTTGCATTTTTTATGTCCGAAAGTTCATTAAATGACTCGCCAGTTTCCTCAAGCGTCGCGGTCTTGCCGGTGAAGTCTTGCCAGCGTTTAATGATTACGTCGCAGTACTTTGGGTCAAGTTCCATCAATCGTGACACGCGCCCGTTCTTCTCGGCAGCTATCATGGTCGTGCCAGAGCCGCCGAACGAGTCAAGCACGATATCGCCGCCCTTTGTGTTGTTGAGCAGCTGGTACTCAAACAACGCCACCGGCTTCATCGTCGGGTGTTCTGCGTTTCGAGACGGTCTATCAAATTCTAGGATTGTTGTTTGCTTTCGATCTGCTGCCCACAGGTGTCCAGCACCATCCTTCCATCCGTAAAGACATGGTTCGTGCTTCCAGTGGTAATCCATCCGACCAATAGCGAAAACACTTTTTTTCCAAATCAAACACTGGCGCACCTTCCATCCAGCATCTTGAGCCGCGCCCCTAAAGTTATACCCTTCCGAGTCAGCATGCCAAATGTAAAACACAGCGCCTGGCTTCATCACGGTATCTGCGGCAACGTAAGCGTCTCGCAAAAACTGCCTAAATTCTCCATCGCTCATTGCGTCATTCTTGATGCCGAATGTAGCCGCATCTTTTCTGGCTTTACCAGCCTTTTTCAGCATCTCATTCTTTGCGGTCATATCAAGGTTGTATGGCGGATCAGTCAGCCACATATCAACAGACTGACCTTGGCATAATTCCTCGAGCGCCTCAATGCTAGTGGAGTCCCCGCACATCAACCGATGCTTGCCCAGCAGCCACACATCCCCCAGCTTCGTAACCGGATCAACCGGAACCTCTGGAACTTCATCCTCGTCCGTCAGCCCTTCCGTCAACTCTACCGGCATCAGCGCGGCAATCTCATCGGCTGAGAATCCGGTCAGTTCTGTGTCAAACCCTAAGTCTTTCAGGTCGGCAAGCTCAATCGCCAGTAAGTTGTTGTCCCAATCAGCGTTCAGCGCCAGCTTGTTGTCGGCCAAAATGTAAGCCTTGCGCTGCATCTCCGTAAGATGCGACAACCTTACCGCGGGAACTGTGTCCTTGCCTAGCTTACGAGCAGCCATCACCCTGCCGTGACCAGCAATGATGCTGTTGTCGTCGGCTATCAGGACAGGATTGTTGAACCCAAACTCTTTGATTGACGCTGCAATCTGTGCAACCTGCGCGTCCGAGTGGGTTCTGGCGTTGTTGACGTAAGGTATCAGCGTCTCAATGCTGATTTGCTCTACTTGCATACGCACTCCTATTGGGTCATGCGCTTTATATTGTCTTGCAGTTTATTTCTTGTTTCTGGCACTGATCGCTTTTGCCTTTGCTCTCGCATCGGCCTTGCTGGATGCGCCCCAGGCTTGCAGGGATAACAGCAGACGAGTCGGCTTACCGTCCTTCCGCTCCGGCCCAGGCATATTGCCCATCCTCGCCAGAAACGATGCTCGTCTAGGGTTGTCGCCTGACTTTACCGGAGGCTTTAGGTCGGAACCGGGGTTGGCTCGCTCGTAAGACTTGCGCCCAGCCTCGTTCAACCCGCCTTTAGGATTCTTCCCGGCCTTCCTTGTCCATGCTGCTGTCATCTCGATATTCCTGCTTTGCCATCATTAGAATTTGACGCTGCCGTTGAGTCATACGCTGCTTGATTGGACCACCTACTAGCCAAGCAGAACAGGTACGGTCAGCAGCACACTTGAACTCGAAAAGCTCGCAATAGCCTAGCCCAGCAACTGCCATGATGTCAGCGGAATAGTTCCCAGGCTCATCGCCAATCCCCTTCTCAATGCAGGAAAGCATCTCTGGAGTCTGGATAAACGCTGCACAGTTTCCGCAGCGCATCTCTTTGGCATCATCTGGACTAGTCTGCCATTCGTCTGCCTTAGCTGTCCAGAACTCCTCGTTCTCATCGTTCGGATTGGCAGGGCCGTATCCAACGTTCTTGAACGCCCAATCCCGGTTCTTGAGATTGACCTTGATGTCCTGCGTAGCGATAGGGCAGATCATTTCTTTGCCGCTCTCATGTTGTCCACCAAATTCGGGTAGTGGCGACCGGCAGACTTAGCCATCGCTTTAGCTGACCGTTTCTGTTTCTTCGACAGCGGGTCAGGTTTGCCAGCACTCTTAGGACGAGGCTTGTCCCAGACTGGCTTCACTTCTTCCTCGCCGGAAGTTTGGCATACGGGGTCTTCTGCTTGCTCATGAATTCCTTGGCAGTCGCCATCGGAATTCCCACCTTTTTCGCAAATCCACGAGAGTGGGCTGCGGCTTGCATGAGTCGGGCTTGTGCTTTCGAGACTGCTGGCATGATAGGCACCTCCTAACACAATTTTACGGCAAAAAAAACCCCCTGTGAAGGGGGAAGGAGGAGACGGTCAGAGTTTATCGCGCTGGAGTTCGATCTGTCTAGCGCACATTCTTGCTTCGGCTGCGATTTGCAGTGCTAGGTCGATAGCTTGGTTTGCCTCTTTTTTTAGGAGGCAGGAGTGCAAATTCGTCAGGTTCGCTTTCATCGTCAGGTAGCTCGTAATCCAGTCTTGCATAGTCGGAACTCCAAAGTTTGTAATTCTGCCGCATGGCTCGCCGGTCATTCGGATCGAATCCGGCAAGTTTCTCGTGAGAATTATTGTTCATCATCCGTAGTAACTGATCCTTGAATACTGACGGATCATAGTCAAGCGATTCCAAATACCCATTGGATGAGTCGCTGAACAGAAATCTACACGCTGATCTAGCTTCGTCTGTCATAACCGGCTTTTTGTCCACCAGCAACGGACGGTGCGTTAGGTCTCGGACTGCCAGGGTTACAACTGCTGCCAGCAATCGGATTTCAGGTTGAGAGTCCACGTTTGGCCTTTTCGATTGCTCGGTTGATCCAG
>Ga0255158_1000383_pt1 | contig 14546 bp, 16 predicted proteins | sample Atl_Atlam_RepC_8_2_FD_188426 | JGI IMG/M metagenome (GOLD analysis project Ga0255158, IMG submission 188426) | Freshwater microbial communities from Altamaha River, Georgia, United States - Atl_Atlam_RepC_8h | ecosystem: Environmental > Aquatic > Freshwater > River | place: USA: Georgia...
CACCTGCTTGAGCATTTCCGGCTCCGGTTCGCCCACGCTGACCCCGCCCACCGCGTAGCCCGGGAAATCCAAGGCGGTGAGGGCCTCCGCCGCCTCCCGGCGGAGATCGTCGAAGGTCGAGCCCTGTACAATCGCGAACACGTGGTGCCCGGCGGCCAGGAAGCCTTCCCCCTCGGCGATGCGCCGGCACTCCGCCGCCCAGCGGAGACTTCGTTCCACCGCCCGGGCGCATTCGTCGCGGCTGCAGGGCCAAGGGGGACACTCGTCCAACACCATCGCGATGTCGCTGCCCAGATCCTGTTGGATCGTCATCACTTCACGCGGACCCAGGAAGAGCCGGCGACCGTCCAAATGGGAGGCGAAGGCGACGCCGTCGTCCCGGATCTCCCGCAGCTTGGCGAGGGAGAAGACCTGGAAGCCACCGCTGTCGGTCAGGATGGGGCCGTCCCACTGCATAAACGAATGCAGCCCGCCCAGTTCCCGCACCAAGGGGCTGCCCGGGCGGAGGTTCAGGTGGTAGGTGTTGCCGAGGATGATTTGCGCGCCGATCTCACGCAACTGCGCGGGGGAGAGGGCCTTGACCGTACCCTGCGTGCCCACCGGCATAAACATCGGCGTCTCGATGACGCCGTGGCGGGTCGCCAACCGGCCGCGCCGCGCGGCGGTGGCGGAATCGGTGCCAAGCAACTGGAAATGGGCGCGCATCGGGAGGGGGCTACCTACCGCCACGCTTGACCCGGGTGTCAATCCGCGAGGTAGTGCCAAGGTGCTGCTGGTCATCGACAACTACGATTCGTTCACCTTCAACCTCGTCCAATACTTTGGCGAGCTGGGGGTGGAACAGCGGGTTTTCCGGAACGATCAGATCACCGTGGAGGAGGCCCGTGCCCTGCAGCCGGAACGGATCCTCCTGTCGCCCGGGCCCTGTTCCCCCAGGGAGGCGGGCGTGACCCTGCGGATGATCGAGGCCTTCGCGGGCGTGCGGCCGATGCTGGGGGTCTGCCTGGGCCACCAGTCGATCGGGCACTACTTCGGCGGCCGGGTGGTGCGGGCGGGACGCCTGATGCACGGCAAGACGTCGCCCATCCTCCACCGGGGCACGGATGTCTTCGCCGGGATGCCGCAGGGTTTCGCCGCGACCCGGTACCATTCCCTGCTGGTCGAACGCGCCACGTTGCCGGCCGCGCTTGAGGTCACGGCGGAAACGGCAGAGGGCGAGATTATGGGGCTGCGGCACCGCGAACTGCCGGTCTGGGGGGTCCAGTTCCACCCTGAATCCATCGCCACCGAAGGTGGACGCCGGATCCTCGAGAACTTCCTGCGCCTCGGCTGAGCGCGCTCCTGCAACCCCTCCGCCCGTCCGGACGTCTTTCTTTCAAATGCGTTGCCCGAAATGCACCTCCGTCGAGGACAAGGTGATCGACTCCCGGATCAGCCGCGATGGGTCGACGATCCGCCGCCGCCGGGAATGCCTAGAATGCGGGCACCGCTACAGCACCACCGAGGTCTCGGTCCGGGACGGCGTGATGGTGATCAAGCGGGACGGGCGCCGGGAGGATTTCGACCGGGAGAAGCTGTCCCGCGCCGTGCGCGCCGCCTGCCACAAACGGCCGGTGGACGCGGAGCAGGTGGCGATGCTGGTTGAGGATGTGATGGACGCGCTGGAGGCCCAATTTGAGAAGGAAATCCCGAGCCGCGCGATCGGCGAGGCGGTGATGCAGCGGCTCCGGACCGTGGACCAGGTGGCGTACGTGCGTTTTGCCAGTGTCTACAAGGAGTTCCGCGACGTGGCGGAGTTCGTGGACGAAATCAGCCTGCTCGGCCGCGAGCCGCGGACCTGAGCCCGGGCGGATGAAGCGCGACCCGGCGGCGTTGCGGCGGCTGCACTTCGTCAACGCCCTGTTCGCCCAGGCCACCGGACGGGACCTGTACTTGGCGGAACAGATCCGGGCGGCGATCGCCCTCAGCGTGACTGAACTGCAGGCGCGGGCGGTCGCGGCGGGTGGGCCGGCGCCGGACGAGGAGACCGCCTTCAATGCGGCGGCCGCGGAACTGCTGGCCCGCCTGTTCTCCCGGCATCCGCGGCACGGCTTCTACCACTGGGACGCCGCGCTGACCTTGGCCTCCCCTACCCCCCTTTTCACCCGGGCGGAGATTATGACCGGCCTGCGCCGGCTGGCGGGCTTCCGGGAAGCCACGCTGCTCGTGACGAACCTGCGGCGGGCGCTGGTGCCGCCGGGGCGCCGGGCCACGGTCCGCCGGCAGCGTGACTACGAGGAGGCGCTGGCCCTGATCCGGGATCTGGCGGCCGCGCGCACCGTGGCCGGCACCGAGCTGCACCTGCTGTTCCTCTAGCCAAAAAGAGGTTTCCTTCGCGGCTTGGGGGCGCTTGCGTCCCGGGATGCCCAAGACCGTGTTCCAGCGGATCATCGACCGCGAGTTGCCCGCCCGAATCGAGCACGAGGACGAGCACTGCATCGTCCTGCACGACCTCCACCCCCAGGCTCCGGTGCATCTGCTCGTGATTCCCAAGCGGGTCATTGAGCGCGTCGGGGCCGCGCAGCCGGAGGACGCGCAGCTGCTCGGCCATCTGTTGCTGGTCGCGGGGGCGATGGCGCGGAAGCTCAACCTCGCGTCCGGATTCCGGCTCGTGATGAACCACGGCTCCCACGGCGGGGAGTCGGTCCCCCATCTCCACGTCCACCTGCTCGGTGGTCGCGCGCTCGCCTGGCCGCCGGGCTAAGGGTCGCGCGGGCCTCAGCTGGGACCGGCGGCCTCGAAGGCTCCGTCCGGTCGGCGGATGACGAGGCGTGCCAATTCGAGGCGGAGCAGTGCGGCGCATACCTGCGCCACCGGTACGCCCGCCGCTTCGGCCAAGGCGTCGGGCCCCAGGATCGCCCCTTCGCGCAGTCGCTCGAGCAGGGTTCGAGCTTCGGGATCGAGTCCGGGCGGGATGGTCGCACCCGGTTTGGGGAGAGGCGACGCCGCGCGCGGATGCATCCCGTCCAGATAAGACAGCTCCGACAATAGCTCATCCGACGTGGTGAGGAGGGTCGCCCCGTCGCGGATCAGTTGGTGGCAGCCGGCGCTCGTCGGCTGATCCACCCGGCCGGGGACCGCGAAGAGCAGCCGGCCCTGTTCCCCGGCGAAGCGGGCCGTGATCATCGCCCCCCCGGAGACCCCGCTCTCGACCACGATCACCGCCTCGCTCATCCCGGAGACGATCCGGTTGCGCATCGCGAACGACTGCCGGTCAGTCGGGCGGCCGAAGGGAAACTCCGAAAGCACCGCGCCCGCGGCCTCGATGCGACGCTGGAGGCCGAGGTTTTCCGGGGGGTAGACCCGGTCGATCCCACACCCCAGCACGGCGACGGTGGCGCCCCCTGCGGCGAGCGCCCCCTCGTGGGCCGCGGTGTCGATGCCGCGGGCGAGTCCGCTCACGATGCAAAAGCCGGCCCGGCTCAGCTCCATCGCGAAGGTGCGGGCCACGTTCAGGCCGTACTGCGTGGTGCGCCGCGAGCCCACGATCGCGATGCAGCGCTGCCCGGCCGGGGTGGATCCCCGGCGGTAAAGACCGATCGGGGGATCGTGCACCTCGCGCAGGAGCCGGGGATAAGTCGGATCGGTCGCCACCACGAACTCGGTGCCGCTCAGCCGGATCCGTTCCTCCTCGCCCGGCAGGTCAAAGTGCGCCGCCCAACCCCGGAGCGTGTCCGCGATCACCGGGCCCACGCCCTGCACCTGCAGCAACTCCTCCCGGCTCGCCGTCAGCACCCGTCCGGGATCGCCGCCCAGCACCGCGAGCAGGCGGTGCAGGGTGACCGGCCCGATGTGGGGCAGGCCGTTGAGGATCATCAGGGATTGCCCGGCGGTGAGCGGTGGCACGCCCCGACCCTGCGGCCGCGGACCACGGGCGCGACGCGGGCTTAACCCGGAATTTCGCGCAACGCGTCCGGCAGGAAGTCCAGCAACTGGGAAACGCTCACCGCGGTCTGTCCGCGCGCGCGGGCCAACCCGTCGGCGGCCCGGCCGTGCCACAGCACGCCGCAGGCAGCGGCCCACAGCGGCTCCGGCGGGTCCTGCGCGAGGATTCCGCCGATGAGGCCCGCCAGGAGATCACCGCTCCCGCCCCGGGCCAGCACCGGTCCGCCGCAAAGCGCGTGGTGGACCTTCCCGTCCGCGACAATCCGGGTCAGCGGCCCCTTTTCGACCAGTACCGCCCCGGCCGGAACTCGTCCCCTGCCGCCGATCCGCGCGAGTTCCCCGGCGTGCGGGGTGAGGATCCGGGGCACGGGCCCCGCCCCGATGATCCCGGGCTGGAGGGCGTCCGCATCGAGCACGAGCGGCACGACGGCCCGCGCGGCGATGCTTTCGGCCAAGGCGAGGGTCTCAGCCTCCCGGCCGAGCCCCGGTCCGAGCAGGATGGCGGAAGCCCGTTCCTCCCGCTCCCGCCAGAGGTACTCGCCCTCCAGCGCGAGGTGGCCCGACGGCGTCTCCGGCCACCCCACCCACATCGCCTCCGGCGCGCGCGCGGCAAAGGCGGGCACCAGCCGTTCCGGCACGAAGGCGGTGACCAGGCCCGCCCCGCTGCGCAGCGCGGCGAGCACGGTCAGCAGCGCCGCCCCGGGAAAGGACGCGGAGCCCGCCAGAATGAACAGGTGGCCGTAGCTGCGCTTGTCGGACGCGGAGGGCCGCAGACCCGCCAACGGACGCAGCACCTCCGGCAGGAGCACGCGGCCGGGATCCGCCTCGGCGCCCGGCAGGCCCTGCGCGAGGGATTCGTCGGCGAAGAAACCAAGATCCAGATACCGCAGCCGGCCCGCCTCCGCCGAGGCGAGCAGCGGCGTCTTGAGCGCGCCGGTGGCGTAGGTGAAATCGGCCCGGATGAGGCCGGCGCTCGGCAGATCAACCGCCGCGCGCAGACGCACCGGCAACGCGTTGAGTTGGTCGATCAGCCGCAGGACCGCCGGATCCACCGGCGGGCGGAACTGGAACCCGAACAGCCCATCCAGCAGCAGATCGTAACGCCCCTCGGGCGCGTCAACGATGCTGACCCGCGGGCACCGGGCGACCAAATCACGCCAGGCACGCGCGGCCAAGGGCCGGAGCCGGCGCGACCCAAACGGGAAACACACCTCGACCCGGGCTTCGGGGAGCGCCTCCAGCAGGAAACCCGCCGCGAGCAACGCGTCGCCGCCATTGTGGCCCTTGCCCGCCACCACCAGCCAACGTCCCGTCGGCTCCAGCCCTCCCAACTCCGCAGCATCCTCGCGGATGGCCCGGGCCAACGCACGGCCGGCGGACAGCATCGCGGTCCATTCGCGGGCTTCCTCGCCGCCAAACAGCCGTTCCTCCAGCGCTCGGGTTTGCGAGGGGCTCAGAATGGGGTGGCTCGGCAGCGGCGTCATCGGGATGGGTTGGTCGGCTTCACCGGAACATCCTCGGCCGGTCGCTCCGCCCGGCCGTGTTGCAGCCACTCGCGGTATTCCGCCTCGGTCTCGGTGAACACCAACGGACAGGACGGATCCTCCTTGCCCCGGCGAACGACCCGGCGCGTCAGGGCGGGAATGCTGCGAAAGTACAGCTGCCCGCTGATCCGCCGGACCTCGTAGTACTCGGCGAAGGCCCCCGCCGCGGAGTTCCAAAGGGCGATCTCGGTGACGTTTCCGGTCCACGAGGCCCGGTCGCCCCATTCCGTGAACACCGCTTCCACGGTGGACAAAACACGCGGGGGTGCGGCCGGCACGGACACCGCCGCGGCCGCGACCACGGGGGGCGGCGTCGCGAGGGACGAGGACGGCCGCGGTCGGAGGTAGGCGTAGACACACGCCGCCCCGATCAGGAATCCCGTCAAAGCCCACGAGAAGGCGCGGGAAGGACGCTCCTCGCGCGCGTCCCCGGCCCCGTCGCCGTCCGGCTCCCAAGGCTCAGCCGCCATCGCGGGCCTCCGTCGCGGGAAGGCGGACCAGCACGGCCACGGCGACCGCGAGGGCCTCGGTGTGGGCGAGGCTGAGGTGCACGGCGGAGGCGCCGGCCGCCCGCAACAGGGCCTGCCCGCGCTCGTCGAGGTGGACGAGGGGTTGGTGGCGCTCGCCGTGCCGCACCGATACCGAGCGCCAGCCGAGCTCGGCGCCGATGCCCGTGCCAAAGCACTTTGACACCGCCTCCTTGGCCGCGAACCGGGCGGCGTAGTGCTTGTGCGGGAACTTCATCGTGCCGCAGTAGGCGCGCTCCTCCTCCGTGAAGACCCGGTCCAGAAACCTTTCCCCCTGCCGCTCGATCACCGCCCGGATGCGGTCCACCTCGATCAGGTCGATGCCGACCCCCACGAGGATGCCGCCCGGGGGCAACTGGGGCAGACGCGGTGACTCCATCGGTGGCGCCCGGCTCAGGGGTTCATCCGGCGGCGCATCTCCGCGACCGCCTCCTCCACCCCGGTGAAGAGGGCGCGGCTGACGATGCTGTGCCCGATGTTGAGCTCGTGGAGATGCGGCAGCGTCCGGAGCTCCGTGATGTTCACGTAATTGATGCCGTGGCCGGCGTTGACCCGCAGCCCGAGGGCGTGGGCCGCGGCGGCGCCGAGACGCAGCCGTTGGAACTCGCGGCCGCGCCCGGGCCCGTGGAAGGCGTGGGCGTAGGCCCCGGTGTGCAGCTCGACCCAGGGGGCCGCGACCTTGGCCGCCGCCGCGATCTGCCGCTCATCCGGATCGATGAACAGGCTCACCTCGATGCCCGCCGCCGCCAGGGGTTCGACGCAGGCGCGCACCCGGTCCAGCGCGCCCGCCACCTCCAGGCCGCCTTCGGTGGTGATCTCCTGCCGGCTCTCCGGCACCAGGCAGACCGCCTCGGGGCGCAGCCGGAGCGCGAAGGCGAGCATCTCGGGGGTGCAGGCCATCTCGAGATTGAGGCGGGTCGCGATGGACTCGCGCAGCCGCCACACATCGCGCTCCTGAATATGGCGCCGGTCCTCGCGCAGGTGGACGGTAATCCCGTCGGCCCCCGCCCGCTCCGCCAACTGGGCGAAGAGGACCGGATCCGGCTCGACTGGGCCGCCAGCGGTCGCCTCCGCGCCGCGGTAGCGCGCCTGCCGCACGGTCGCGCAATGGTCAATGTTCACCCCAAGCAGGATCATTCCCTTAAGGTGCCCACCCCACTGGTCCGCGGAAAGAAGGAAATATGTACCGTCTTGTCGCGGGGCGCGTCTTTCGCAATCCTGACTATTCATTCATGTCCCAAGCTGCCCCTCCCCGCGAGAGCCTGCTGCTCAACCTGGTCTGCAACATTGCCGCCCCTTCGCTGATCCTGACCAAGTTCAGCGGCGAGGGGTCCCTTGGTCCCACCTGGGGGATGGCGGTCGCCCTGGCCTTCCCCCTCGGCTACGGCGTCTATGACCTCGTTCGCCGGCGGAAAACCAATTTCTTCTCCATCGTCGGCATCCTCAGCGTGCTGCTCACCGGCGGGCTCAACCAGCTGAAGGCGGATCCCTTCTGGTTCGCGGTCAAGGAGGCCGCCATCCCCGCCCTCTTCGGCGTGGCCGTCATCGCGACCAGCGGCAGCCGCCGCCCCGTCGTCCGGGAACTGCTCTGGAATGAGCAGGTGATCGACACGGCGCGGGTGGACGCGGTGCTGACGGAGCGGAACCTCCATCCCGCGTTCGAGCGCCTGATGGTCGGCGCGACGCGCGGGCTGGCCGGCTCGTTCCTTCTCAGCGCGGTGCTCAACTTCGCCCTCGCCCGCTACCTGCTGGTGAGCGCGCCGGGGACGGAGGCGTTCAACGCCGAGCTCGGCCGGATGAACCTGCTGAGCTGGCCGGTGATCGTGGTGCCCAATCTGATCGTGACGATGTACGTCCTCTGGCGACTGTTCCGCGGTCTCACCCAGCTGACGGGGATGCCGCTGGAGGAAATCTTCCACTCCCAGCGGAAAGCCTGAGGGCGCCGCGGACGGGCGCCCGCGCGCTCAGGCGCGTTCCGCCATCGGCACGAAGGGACGGCGGACGGCGCCGGTGTAGACCTGACGCGGGCGGTAGATCTTGTTCTTCGGGTTGGACGCCACTTCCTTCCAGTGGGCGATCCAGCCCGGCATCCGCCCGATCGCGAACATCACCGTGAACATATTCTGCGGGATGCCGAGCGCCCGCATAATGAGGCCGCTATAGAAATCCACGTTCGGGTACAGCCGGCGCGACAGGAAGTAGTCGTCGCGCAGGGCCACTTCCTCCAGGCGGCGGGCGATCTGCAGGAGCGGGTCATCCTTGATCCCAAGGCTGGCGAGCGCCTTGTCGAAGCTGGCCTTGATGATCTTGGCGCGCGGATCGTAGTTCCGGTAGACGCGGTGGCCGAAGCCCATCAGCCGGTGCCCGGCCTTGCCGGAGCGGGCGGCCTCGATGAACTTGCTGCCGTCGTCACCCTCGGCGTGGATGCTCTCGAGCATCTCGATCACCGCCATATTGGCGCCGCCGTGGAGGGGGCCCCAGAGCGCGCAGACGCCCGCGGCGACGGAGGCGAACAGGTTCGCGCCGGAGGAGGCCACCATCCGCACCGTCGACGTGGAGCAATTCTGCTCGTGGTCGGCGTGCAGGAGCAAAAACAGGTTGAGCGCCTGGGCGACCTCGGGCGTCGGCACGAAGTCCTCGTAGGGCTGCGAGAACATCATATGCAGGAAGTTCTCGCAGTACGGGAGGGTGCGCTTCGGGTAAATGTAGGGCAGGCCGCGGCTCTTGCGGTAGGACATCGCCGCGATCGTGCGCACCTTCGAGATCGCGATCGCCGAGGCCTCCTCGAAGTTCGCGAGGTCCTCCTGCGGGCGGTTGGTCGCGAGGTGCGGATAATAGCAGCCGAGGGAATTGAGCAGCGCCGACAGGATCGCCATCGGATGCGAGCCCAGCGGGAACCCCTCGAACAGGTGATCCATCGCGGAGTGCACCGGCGAGTGCAGCCGCAGCAGGTCGCCGAACCGGCGCCGTTCCGCGGAATTGGGCAGGTTTCCGTGGATGATGAGGTAGGCCGTCTCGACGAAGGAGGAGTGCTCGGCGAGGTCCTCGATCGCGTAGCCCCGGTAGCGGAGCACGCCGGCGTCACCGTCGATGAAGGTGATGTCGCTCAGGCAGGAGCCCGTGTTGCCGAAGCCATCGTCGTAGGTGATCGCACCGGTCTGCGCCCGGAGGTTGCGCACGTCCAAGGCCTTCTCGCCCTCGGTGCCGACGATCACGGGCAGCTTGAATTCCTTACCCTCGAACTGGAGCGTGGCTTCTTTGGACATAGGGGGATGGCGAAAGCTAACGGCTAAGCCCGAGACACTTGCACGCCATTCCGCGCCCGCCAGCCGGAAATTAGAAAAAACGCGCGCGGGCGCAGAAAATCTTAAGGCCGGGCCGCGACCGCCGCGAAGTTGCGGTAAACCTGCAGCCCCCGGGCCTGGCTCTTCTCCGGGTGGAACTGGGTGGCAAACACCCGGCCGCGGCCGATCGCCGCGCAGAAGGGACCGCCGTAATCGCACTCCGCCAGCACCAGCCCGGGATCGGCGGGCTCGCAGCGGAAACTGTGCACGAAATAAAAGGATTCCCCCTCCAGACCGAGGCCGGACCGCAACGGGGAGGCCGGCTGCGTGAACCGCACCGTGTTCCAGCCCATATGGGGCACCTTGAACTCCGCCGGCAGCCGGAAGCGCACCACCCGGCCCGGAAAGATCCCCAGGCCCTTCACCCCACCCTCCTCGGAGTGCTCGAAGAGCGCCTGCATCCCGAGGCAGACCCCCAGGAAGGGGCGATCGGCGCGGATCCAGCCGGTGACCGCGGTGTCCAGCCCCGCGGAGCGCAGCGCGTCGACGCAATCCCGCAGCGCGCCCACCCCCGGCAGGACGACGCCGGCCGCGCCCGCCGTGGCCAATTCGTCCGGGGTGCGCACGACGCGCACGACGGCGCCCACCGCCTCGAGCGCCTTGGTGACGCTGCGCAGATTGCAGATGCCGGTATCGATGACCGCGATCGGGGACATACGGGGGGCGGCCAGCCGCCGGGGCCGGCGGGCGTCTCAGATCAGGCCCTTGGTGCTGGGCAGCAGGTTGGCCGCCCGCGGATCGAGCTGCGTCGCGACGTCGAGCGCCCGCGCGAGGCCCTTGAAGATCGCCTCGGCCACGTGGTGCGGTTCCTCCCCGTACACCAGATGCACGTGCAGGTTCGCGCCGAGGGCGTTGCTGAAGGCCCGGCAGAATTCCTTCACCAGCACGAGGTTGAAGTCGCGGACGAACATTGTTGGCGGCGCCGCATCATAGACCAGATGCGGCCGACCGCCGATATCGATCACGATCCGCGCGAGCGACTCATCCATCGGCAGGAGGAAAAAGCCATAGCGGCGGATGCCCCGCTTGTCGCCCAGCGCCTGCTTGCAGGCCTCGCCGAGGACCAGGCCGACGTCCTCCACCGTGTGGTGGTAATCCACCTCCACGTCGCCCTTGGCCTTCACGCTGAGGTCGAAGAGCCCGTGCTTCGCGAACAAAGTGAGCATATGGTCGAGGAACGGGATGCCCGTGTCGACCTTGGCCTCCCCGCGGCCGTCGAGGGCCAGGGTGAGGGTGATGTCCGTCTCCGCGGTCTGCCGGGAGACGGTGCTTACGCGCGGGGACTGCTTTGCCATTCGTCGAGGGTGTCGCTGAGGGTGCTCATTTCGCCGTCGGTGCCGACGCTGATTCGCAGGAAGGAGGCGGTCAAGGCGTGGCTCGGGAAATGCCGGACCAGCACCTTCCGGCCGCAGAGGAAGTCGTACGCGGACCGCGCCACCGCCAGCCCCGTCGCCCCGTCCGCCCCGCGGGGCTCGGTGAAGATGAAGTTCGCCTGCGAGGGATAGGTGAACCAGCCACGCCGGTCGCGCAGGTCGGCACTGAAGCGGTCCCGCGTGCCGCGGATCCGGGCGATGATCCCCGCGTAGTAGCCCGGGTCCTCCAGCGCGGCGATGGCGGCGACCTGGGAAAGCCGGCTCACGTTGTAACTGTCGCGGACCCGGTCGAGCAGGGCGATGACGCGCGGGTCCGCCAGCGCGTAACCCACGCGGATGCCGGCGAGGGCGTGGGCCTTGGACAGGGTGCGGATGACCACCAGGTTCGGATAGCGGGCGAGCAGGCCCACCGCGTCCTCGCGGGCGAAGGGCGCGTAAGCCTCGTCCACCACCAGCAGGCCCTGATAACCGCGCAGGACGGCCTCGATTTCCTCCCGGGGGAAACCGACGCCGGTCGGCGCGTTGGGCGAGGTCAGAAAGAACACGGGGGCCCGCGAACTCACGATGCGCGCGACCGGCAGGCGCAGGTCGCGGTCGAAGGGGATCGGCTCGGTCGCGCCGTCCTGGATGGCCACCAACACGGGATAGAGGGAATAGCTGGGGACCGTGAGGCCGGCGGCCGCCGCGGGGGAGCAGAAGACGCGGACCAGCAGGTTGAGGAGATCATCCGAACCATTGCCGATGCACACCTGGTCGGATCGGAGCCCGTGGACGCGGGCGACCACCTCGCGGAGGCGCGCGCTGGTGGGCTGCGGGTAGAGGCGCAGGGCCGCGCCGTCCGGGCCGAGCTCCTGACGCAACGCCTCCGCCACCGCGGGGCTCGGCGGGTATGGGCATTCGTTGGTGTTCAGCTTCACCCACCCCGGTTCCGCGGGCTGCAGGCCGGGCGTGTAGGCGTGCAGGCCGGCGACGTGCGGCAGGGGACGGAGGAATTCAGGCGTCATCGAGGGAAATGGGGCCGCCGGAAGGGGAAACGCCCGCCGCAAGGACCCGCCGGGGCGCTAGCGGACGCGGATGCGGACCGAACGGCCGTGGGCGTCCAGCCGTTCCAGCGCGGCGAAGGCGGCAACGAGAGGCTCCGCCTTGCGCACGCCGGCCTTGTCGTAGCGGATCACGCTGGTGCGGCGCAGGAAGTCGGAAACCCGGAGCCCGCTGAGGAACCGTCCGGTCCGGCCGGTGGGCAGCACGTGGCTCGGACCCGCGACAAAATCCCCCAGCGCGGTCGGCGAGTACGGCCCCACCATAATCGCGCCGGCCGTGGTCACCCCGGCCACCAGCTTGCGCGCGGCGGCCTCGGGCACCAGCAACTCGAGGTGTTCCGGCGCGACGTAGTTCGCGATCTCGGCGGCCTGGGCCAGGGTCTCCACCTGCACCGCGAGCAGGCCCTGCTCCAGCACCCGCATCGCCTTGTCCCCCCGCGTGATCAGCTGCAGCTGCGTGCGGATCTCGCTGGCCACGGAGGTCAGCAGCGTCCCGGAGGTCGAGACGAGGTAGATCTTCTCGCGGCCGGAGCCGTGTTCCGCCTGCGCCAGCAGGTCGGCGGCGACGAACGCCACGTCCGCGGATTCGTCCGCGATGACCATCACCTCGCTGGGTCCCGGGAGCGAATCGACGCCCACGGTGCCGAACACTTGGCGTTTGGCCTCGCAGACATACGCGTTGCCCGGCCCGAAGATCTTGTCGACCGCGGGGATGACCGGGGTGCCGTAGGCCATCGCGCCAACCGCCTGGACCCCGCCCACCCTGTAAACCTCGGTGATGCCGCAGAGGTGGAGCGCGGCGAGGAGGCCGTCGGCGACCTTACCCTCGGGATTGGAGGGGGTGAAGACGGCGATCTCGGGGCAGCCGGCCAGGCGCGCGAGCGGGGCGGTCATCAGGACGGTCGAGACGAGGGGCACCTCGCCGCCGGGCACGTACAGACCGACGCGGCGGATCGGGTCGAATTTCTCGCCCACGGCGGCGCCGTGCGGATTGCGGGCGGTCCACGCCTTGGGCAGACCGCGGCGGTTGAAGGCGAGAACTGAATCGCGGGCGGCCTCGAGGGCCTTCAGGTCGGCGGCGGGCACGCGTTTGGCGGCGGCCGGCAGGTCGGCGGGGTTCACCCGGAACTCACGCGCGCGCAGCTTGGCCCCGTCGAATTTGGCCGCGTAGTAGGAAACCGCCTCGTCACCACGCGCGCGCACGTCCGCCAGGATGGCGGTCACCGCGTCGGTGATTTCCCGGGGAGCGACGGCCGAGCGGCAGAAGGCGGCCAGCTCGTCGGAGAAGGACTTGGAGGCGTGTTGCAGGATACGCATAGGCCGGAGCGACAGCTTCCGCCGGAAGCCCCGGATTCGCGAGCACTTTCTCAGCGCTTGGCCGGGGCCGCCGCGGGGGCGGGCGTCGCGGCGGGAGTCGGCGCGGGCGCCGGCCGCGCGAACTGGGCGGCGGGGAAGTCCTCGTTCACCTGGATCTGCGTGAACTCCACGATGAAGCGGGAGGGTTTGCCATCCGGCCCGCGGCCGGACGAGACGAGCCGCTGCGGGAAGCGGATGCCCGCGACGCGCTGTTCCCCCTCCTCGACGACCGAATTGCCATTCTCGGTCTCGGTCTTCACGAGGCGGCCGCTCTCCGCGTCAAAATAGCGGATGAAGCGGATCGTCTCGGAGTGATGGAAGACCACGCGCTCGCAGGTCACCCCGGAAACCCTCGCCGTTCCCGTCGACTCCAGCCGGCCGCCGACCGAGTCAATGCCACGAAAGAACGCCAGGCTCTCAAAGGTGCCGGCCCGCAGCCGCGCCACCTGGTCCGCGTCCAGCGCCTCGTCCCGCCACTTTTTCAGGTCACGCGGCTCGTGGATCCGGCGCCAGCCCACGTCCCCGTCCAGGCCCGTGACCTCCACGGCGGCGGGAGAGGTGCTGACCAGACGCTGCTGGAACGGGCGCTGGTAGGTCAGGACCAGGCTGACGGGCGGCGCGGAGCCGGAAAAGGAATTGACGGTGCCGATGAACCGCAGCGACCGCACCCGGGAGAGGACCTCCTCCCCGCCGAGGAACTCCCGCGCCTTGGCGATGATCGGGGGCTCCTCCGCGGCGGAGGCGCCAAGGGCGAGCACCGCCAGCGCAAGGGCCAGAATCCGCCTCGGTCCCCGGCGGGCCGTGGTCGAGGCGGGCGGGGGCGCTGGACGCGCGGGGCTCATTCCCACTCGATGGTCGCGGGCGGCTTGGAACTGACGTCGTACACGACGCGACCGACCCCGCGCACCTCGTTGGTGATGCGGCTGGAGATGCGTTGCAGAAGCTCGTGGGGGAGCTTGGCCCAGTCGGCGGTCATCGCGTCGGTGCTCTCCACGATGCGGAGGGCGATCACCTCGTCGTAGGTGCGCTCGTCGCCAAACACGCCCACGGTGCGCACGGGCAGGAAGACGCAGAAAGACTGCCAGACCTTGTAGTAGTGACCGCTGCGGAGCATCTCCTCCTGGAGGATGGCGTCGGCCTCCCGCAGCACCCGCAGGTTGTCGGGGGTGATCGCGCCCATCACGCGCACGCCCAGGCCCGGGCCGGGGAACGGCTGCCGCCAGACGACCTCGCGCGGCAGCCCGAGAGCCGTGCCGACGCGCCGGACCTCATCCTTGAAGAGCTCGCGCAGCGGTTCGAGCAGCCGGAGCTTCATCCGCTCGGGCAGCCCGCCGACGTTGTGGTGCGTCTTGATGAGGGAGGCGGGGTTGCCCGCGATCGAGACGCTCTCGATCACGTCGGGGTACAGCGTACCCTGCCCGAGGAACTCAGCGCGGCC
>Ga0255158_1000391_pt1 | contig 14330 bp, 16 predicted proteins | sample Atl_Atlam_RepC_8_2_FD_188426 | JGI IMG/M metagenome (GOLD analysis project Ga0255158, IMG submission 188426) | Freshwater microbial communities from Altamaha River, Georgia, United States - Atl_Atlam_RepC_8h | ecosystem: Environmental > Aquatic > Freshwater > River | place: USA: Georgia...
TCATTGATTCTAATGTTGCTGCTATTCCACTAACTGTGCCATCACTATTAACAATAACCGGTGCACCTGCGGTTATTGATCCACTAGCAGTAGCAGAATAAGAACTTGCAGAATTCGCTTGAGTGTATGCTGCATTAGCATTAAGATATGCACTGTTTGCTGTTGTTCTAGCAACGTTGTCTTTGAAATCCAAATTCAGGATGTCAATATCACTATTCTTATATACTCTCCACGCAGCTAAAGAAGTGCTATAAATGTAGGTTCTTTGACCCCATGTATATATTTGACCGTCTGTTGGACTTGTAGGAAATGCCATTTTTTATTTTAACCAGTTTGTTGACATATTTTCGACACACAATTTAAAAACATCAAACAATTCTGATATACTAATTTCTTGTATAGAATTGTCATTTAATTTCCATGATGTGTGATTGTTAATAAAATTTTTTGTGTATGCATCTTCTTTTGACATACCACTAATTTCATCCTGTAAAGATTGTATTGTAGATATTTGCAAATACCTCATCATTCTTTCTATACTTTTTTCATCAGCATCAAATGTCCAGCCGTTATATTCCACGGTAGAATTGTATATTCTTTCCGTTTTTTCGGCTTTATATCCTTTAATAGGATCTTCATAGAAAGTAAAAACTTTCTTGAACATCTGAGGATAAATTTCAACAATTTTACTGTCTAACATTATTGTGATTTCTTTAAATTAATTCTTACCTGTGTTACTTCTGTGTCAACTGGCGCATTAGTAAGTTTAAATTGCACTGCTCTACCATTTGCAGAAACGTTTGTTCCTGTCCAGCTAATTGTATTGTTTGTTCCATCCAATGTAGGTGTTAATGTTTGTAACACAGAAGAATCTGGCAAATATACACTCGTTGGCGCTGACGCTTGTGTTGGATAAGTTATAACATATTTATTTAACGTTTTTAATCTTGTAGCAAATTGGAATATTTGTCCAGATTTTGTAATGATATAGAGCTTTGTTCCGTCTGGAGAAATATCCATACCTCTTGCAGTAATTGTGCTAGCTGTTATAGTGTTGGCTGGATAGTCTGCTACGTTTGATGAAGCAGTTGATTTGGTATTCCAAATAAAACCGTTGGTCCAAGAATTATTTGCTCCTGTTACTGGTTGTGTAGTCAAATAAGAATCGGCCATAGATTGACCTAGACACAAGAAGTAATTTCCTTCTGGTGTAAAACAACCATCAATAGACATACCGCCTCCAGGAGAAGCACCAGTAAATGTTTGTGGTGTGGCCCAATTACTTACTGTTGTTATATCATATGGTGTTGTTAATGTTAAATATTGTGTGTAATAAGGAAAAGCTGCACCAGAAGAATAATCATTTTTTACCCAAATTTGTGTTCCAGTTCTGTTGAATCTGGCTCCTGAGATTCTTGCTGATGCTGCACCGGTGAAATAACCATTATAAGCATATGGTCCGTTTACCGAACTGATTGAATTTATATTATGTGGAACTGCTAAATTATATTGATATACCTGAGTCGTTGCATAAGTAGTTCCCCATATAATAAAAAATCTTCTTCCGTTTGGATCCATATCAAAACCGGACATCCAGGTATAATTTGAATTGTAATGTTGGTAGTTATATCCTCCTGCAAATGAATAAGCGCTTATATTAAGATAATCATTTAATCTTGCGGTGCTAATATCCCAAGGAGTTGTTAAAACATACTGATAAAGTCCTTGTCCATATGGTGATCCATTATTTGCATCAATTACAAGATACACATACATTCCATTATTTGAAATTCTCATGTGCATATTTGCTAATATATATTGTGTATCTGTTTGAGTTGTTGTTAATGCTGTTTGGAAATTTTTACCATAATATCTAATATAGTCTGTTGTTCCAGCAGGATTTTTCCATCCTAAACCATTTGCTGTTTCTGTAACTGAAGTCAGTGTTACAGTTGTTGTTCCGTTTAATAAAACAGTATCACCAGCAGCCAAAACGTTTGTTCCATCTATGCCAACAACCGCTTGAGTTGTGTTTGCTGGTGTATCTGTGTCCAAATCAATTTGATATGGATAAGAATATAAATTGTTTGCTGTTCTAGTTAAAGAAACATATGTATTTGGTTCTGATAACCATGCTCTTGTTGGCGCCGCTGACATATTAAAACCAGATATATCAATATTATAACTCATGGCAGCATCACCACCTTGAGTATCTAAATTATATGTTGTAAATCCTGTACCATTATTAAGAAAAATTAAAAATGTGGTTTTTCCATCAGCGCTGATAAATCCCGCAGGAGGATAGGAAGCATTGTTACTCACATATTGAGAAGTTAGGTTCAGAGGAATGGTTTTGGATAAAGCCATCGTAGACGGATCCCAAGCTGTTCCAAAAGATCCTTGATATAAGTAGTGTTGTGTTAGACTACTAAAACCCCAAAACCACCAAGTTTTACCATCTTCCGATATTTCGTAGTTTCCATTTAAGTTTGGTATGCCAGTAAAGGTAAAACCGGTATACGTAATGTAAGATGTTATATCAAATGGATTGGCCAAAGTATTTTTATAAATGGGCATTTGTGCTGAGTAACCACCAATCAACAATGTTCTTCCATCTCTGGAAATTCTCATAGAAATGTTGTTATATTCATAGGTAGTATCCATTCCGATTTGTCTGTGGTCATATTTGACACTAATGGTTGATATGTCCCATGGTGTAGACAAAGTGTATCTGTTTACTCCAATTACCGGCGAACTATATTCTTTAGAAACTCTATAAAGATATCTACCGTCATAACTAAAACAGAAAGCGGTTCTATATGACTGGCTACCAGGAGGTTGGATAGATTTTCCTGTTGCTGCACCAGAAGCAGGATTCCAAGGCACACTTAATCTATATTCTTTTATTACACCACTTTCACTGCACATCCATAATAATCTTCCATCAGGTTTTATAAAACACGCAACGCCATATGCGCTGCCGCCGGCAGTATAAATTGTATTACCTGTATTACCACTTCTTGCTGCATCTATTACTTTAATTGATGTGTTTGATTTAACTGTGCCATTCGTTATAGCACCAATAATTCCACCAACCAGTGTTGTATTGTTATTGCTAACATAAATTTTTGAACCTTGAGATAAACCAGAATAACCACTAGTTACAGATAAACTATTTGATGTAGTGTCGCTACTTCTAACACCTAGTTCATTCACATTATTTGCAGTAATAATTGTTTGATATTCGTTCCAGTTAGTATCAATAACCTCTTGATTATAGATACTACTGATAAAAATTGCATTAGCTCTTGCTTTCATTTAAACTGTCCATCCATAATTTGTATTGGCATAAGAAGTTGAGAAATCTGATACCACTATTGCTGCATCATCTATGTTAATATTTAAAACTGAAATGGTTTTGGTGGTTGTTGATGATGTTACACCACCAGAAACAACTTGAGTTGTCATATAATGTGTTGTATTTGATGCTACTGATGGTAGTGTCCAATATATGTATTGGTTGGTTGTAGTTACTGTGCCACCAGTTACACTAATTATATAAGCGTAAAGCGCATTATAGTTTGTGATAGTAAAAGTTTGTGTTGTTGCTTCATTGGCTGATGTTGGACCAGTAATTGCTGGATCGGTTACATTATTTTGTGGTATAACACTTGTTGTAACCCAAACACCAGATGAATAAACAAATAATTCACCAGTTGTTGTATCATCATACCACAAATAACCATTTGCTGCAGGTGAAGGTGCGGTTGGTCCAACAGTTACGGATGCTCCACCGCCACCACCGCCACCTGAAATAGACACGTTACTTACTGCAATTATTCTTCCGTTGGCAGCCACGGTAATAACAGGAGCCACAGATGCACCACCATAAACACCAGTCGAGATTGATATGTTTGTTACATCGGTGTTTGCTTGAGTGAACGCTGCGTTTGCATGAGCATATGCTGCATTTGCAGTTGAGTAGGCAGCTGGCACCAACGATGAAAAATCATTCGCTGAATTTAAACCTGATGGTAATATCGTTGTTAATGCCATTTAAATTATCTTTGTTTTGTTATCAGTATTTATTGTATAGTTATAAAGTGAAATACTTGTATGTTAAACCACCGGCACCACCGCCGCCACCGGAAGTAGAGTCAACTGACGTTGCACCGCCACCGCCTCCACCGCCGCCAACAACCCACACTTTGAAACTTATTGTTGAAGGTGGTATTGCATAGTATGCATTGGTTCCACTTGTCAATACCACATTTGTATTGCTTGTTCCATCATAAAATTGAACAACGATTGCACCTGAACCACCAACACCACCAGACCAAGTTTGATAATATCCAGATGCACCGCCACCACCACCGCCATATAGTCCATTGCCGCCATCACCACCAAAATAACCTGCACCGCCGCCGCCACAACCAAATCCTGTGGCATTGCCGCCTTTGTTGTTTTGTGTTGCTACTCCGGAAGGCGAACCAGCACCTGGACCAGTTGTAGCATATCCGGCCGCAGTTAATACGGAGAATAATCCATTCGTATCGTTACTTTGAGCTCCTGGATCTCCCGCTGATCCACCACTTGTTGATACGTTAGCGCTGTATAGGCCGCCACCACCGCCACCACCTGAGTCTCCTGTTGAATCTCTGCCTGATCCACCAGTTAAGTTAACGTCACCACCTGATCCTTGGCCACCAGCAATTGCTGCACCTTCTACACCTTGATAATTTCCACCGGCGCCGCCTGTTGAGGTAAGTGTGGTTGTTCTGAATGTGAGTGTTGTTGTTCCACCTGTTCCACCATTGCCTGTGCCAACACCGTTTGTGCCACCTGCACCAATACTATAAGTGAAAAGAACCGTTCCTGGCCACGTTTGGGTTGCAACACCTAAACGATGATCCTCAATTGAAGAAATTACATTTTTAGAAAATGGTGATACGGTTTGTTTTGGACCGATAATACCATAATTACTTCTAAATCTCATGTTTAACCTATTATTTCGTAACTGGCAGAAAGACTCATGGTATTATTTGTTGAAACGTTTGCTTGAAGAACATCACCTTCTTCCAAATATATGTTGGTGTCTTTTCCTAACAAAACTAATGTTGAATAAGCTGGAACAGCAATATTTGCGCCAACATAATAAGAAGAAGTGCTGCGATTAATCATAACGTTTGCATATGCAACTGCATTGGAATAATTTGAGATTACAATATTATTTAATTTGTCTACTGTATTGCTTCCAGAACTGTTTGTAATTACATTACCAGTAACAGTGCTTAGATTTGCCAAAGACGTTTTTCCTGTTACTGTTGTGCTTGTTAATAAATTTGGTGCTGCCATGTTAACCTCCGAATAATATGCCCATAGTCATAGATTGAGCTCTTGTTGTTCCACCACTACCACTACCTCCACCTGATGTTGCGGAAACTGAACCGCTCTTAAAAATAATTGCATCGACCTTGGCACCATTGGCCGGTGCTGATGAAAGTGTGAGTGTTGTGGAATTTGCTGTTACTGTATATGCTTCTTTTAATTGAATGACACCGTTAACGTTGATGATAACGTTGTTTGCATCTGCCGGTGCGGTAGACATAGTAAAGTTTGTTGTGTTTCCATCACCAACAAAAGTATCTATATTGACTGCGATATTACCTGGCGCAGGCACTCTTGTCCAAGTACCATAAGTGGTACTATAAGTATATGTTATACCGTTTACTGTGGCTGTTTGGCCGTTGGTTGGTGAGGTAGGAAATGCCATTTATAATTTAAAGAATATATTATGAATATTTATTATAGATATTCAATTATTAAAAATCCAGGTCCGCCATGGCCACCGGCGCCAGTATATCCGCCACCGCCACCGCCGCCACCACCAAAGGCAGTAATACCTGAAGCAATGCTTGAAACTTTAATACCGCCACCGGCAGATCCGCCGCCGCCATACCAGTAATTGCTAGCATCTAATGCACCGCCTGTTGCATCAGGAACACCATTACCTGCCGTGTTGTATGATACGGCTGCGCCACCGGATGCTCCAGTAAATGTTACTGATGATCCAGCAATACTAACAGCCGACAATATTGTGTTATTAGCACCTGCGCCGCCACCTGCACCAGCAGTTAACGGTGAATTATCACCATAACCACCACCGCCGCCACCACCGCCGCAATATGCTCCATTTGTTGCAGAAGTACCTACTGTAAATCGCCCACCGCCATTACCACCTGCACCGCCAGCATGACTACCATAAGTTCCTGCAGCAGGAGCACTGCCACCGGTTGAACTTGAACCACTACCACCAGGTGATAAGGTGAAAATTGCTGATGCGGATCTATTGATGAAAGTTGATTCAGTAGCTTTGCCTGCATAATAAGTTAAACTTTCTCCTGGAGTAACAGATAGAGTATAACCAGATAATTGCGCTGCTGCACCTGCACCGCCAGCGCCGCCGGCCAAGTTTGCAGGAGCTGCCGATCCGTTGCCGCCGCCGGCACAACCATATACTTTAATACTTGTGCATCCAGCAGGTATTGTTATGGTGCCAGTATTTGCTGTGTCCCATGCAGCTGCAACAATAGTTGGTGGATTAGCAAATGACCAATATCCATTACTCATATTATAGAACATATAATCCATACCAAATATACCAGATTTGGATGTGCTTGTTAAGGTTAATCCTTTTCCTAAACGGCCACCATTAACCTTTGTAGTCATTAACTTATTTCCTCATATGAAACAATTGCTTCTAATCTGTTAGCTGCACTTGCAGTAACTCTGATAGAATCACCTTCTTCCAAATAAATTACTGTTGATTTATCTAATGCAGTAAAAGAAGCTTTAATTGGAACAGTAACAGTATTCACAATTCGAATTGCTGTAGTGCTTCTATAAATGTCAATGGTAATATCAGCACTATTTGTAGAATCCACATTGGAAATAATAATTGTATTAACTTTCAATACTTTACCACTTGAACTAGAATTGGATAATATTGATGCTGCTGATGCTGTTACTGCTTGCATTGCTGTTTTGGCAGTAATTGTTGATACGTTCACTATGTTTGGCGCTGCCATTTTATCCTCCAAATACTATTGCCATTGCAATAGATTTTCCTGTTGTTATTGCTGTGTTAGCACGTGTAAAAGCTGCATTAGCAAATGTTGCTCCCGAATTGGCTTTATCATATGATGAATTTGCTTGTGTTCTAGCCCAATCATCTTTAATATTAATTGTGTTGTTATTTGTTATTGTTGGTGAAGTTGTATCAACCCAAACATTACTTGTTCCATCATTTATATATTCATAAAGAATATCTGTTGCAATCAAATACCATTGGTCACCAACATGCGGTGTCGATGGTGCTGTATTAGATGCAGTATACGTTATACCACTACCACCACCTCCAGTATTTGCCTGTGCGTAGGCCGCATTAGCTCTATCAAAAGCTGCGTTTGCAAATTGTGCTGCTGAATTGGATGTTATAAAGGCACCGTTAGCAAAAACTGCCGCTGAGTTTGCTACTAAAAAAGCACCATTTGCAAATGTAGCCGTTGTATTTTGCGACAAATAAGATGCATTGGCTGTTACAAATGCACCATTTGCAAAAACTGCTCCAGAATTGGCTGTTACAAAAGCGCCGTTAGCAAAACTAGCGGTTGTATTTTGAGATGTATAGGCTGCATTTGCAAATGCAGCTGCACTATTGGCTGTTATAAAAGAACCATTAGCAAATGAAGCTGCACTATTAGCGGTTACAAAAGCACCATTTGCAAATGAAGCCGTTGTATTTTGTGCCACATAAGACGCATTGGCTGTTATGAAGGCACCATTGGCAAATGAACCAGCGGAATTGGCCTTATCAAATGAACCATTTGCAAAAGATGCTGTGGTGTTTTGAGCAATATAAGATGCATTTGCTCGTAAAAAAGAAGCGTTAGCAAATGAAGCTGCACTATTGGCTGTCACAAAGGCACCGTTAGCAAATGAAGCTGCACTATTGGCTGTTATAAAGGCACCGTTAGAAAACTCAGCAGTTGTATTTTGTGCTAAATAAGACGCATTTGCAGTCACAAAAGCACCATTAGCAAATGATGCTGCTGAGTTGGCTGTAATAAATGCACCATTGGCAAATGAAGCTGCATTATTAGCAGTTACAAAAGCACCATTGGCAAAAGAAGCGGCAGAATTGGCTGTTACAAAAGCACCGTTAGCAAAACTAGAACCACTATTTGCTACATCATAACTTGAATTGGCTCTTAGAAAAGCACCATTTGCAAATGAATTTGTGATGCCAAGAGTTGTGGTAATTGTTGTGCTAAAATTGGCATCATTACCTAATGCCGCAGCCAATTCATTTAAAGTATCTAATGTGCTAGGCGCTGAACTAACAAGATTTGCAATTTCTGTTCCAACATAAGCTATTGTTGCATATCCAACTGATGCATGGTTGCCCCATCCATATACTGTGTTTGCGGTAATAAAAGCAGCATTAGCAAATGAAGCTGCATTATTAGCAGTTATAAAGGCACCGTTAGCAAAAGTTGCGGCAGAGTTAGAAGTTACAAAAGAACTATTAGCAAATGAAGCTGCCGAATTGGCTTGGTCATAAGCAGAATTTGCTCTTACAAAAGCACCATTGGCAAATGCAGCTGCACTATTAGCGGTTACAAAGGAACCATTTGCAAATGAAGATGCAGAATTGGCCTGGTCGAAAGCACCGTTTGCAAATGAAGATGCTGAATTGGCTTGGTTGTATGCATTATTTGCTTGAGTTCTTACCCATAAATCAACAGCATTATTTGCAGAACTATAAGCATTATTAGCCTGAGCATATGCCAAAGCAGCTAAATTGTATGCTTCTGTTGCATCACCACCAGTTATAGTTGTCAATTCAACTTTTGCACCATTTTCAAATGTTGTGTCAAAAGTTATTATGTTGTTGGCAACAGTATATGTATTTCTTAATTGTGTAATACCATCAACAACAGCAATAACATGATTCTCATCAACTGGTGTTGCACTCAAATTAAAAGTGGTTGTTGCACCGTTGGCAGTATAAGAATCTGTGTAGATTACAAGTGAAGCTACTGAACCACCTGCTGTTGATGAAGCTAAAGCGTATGCTAAATTTGCTTTATCAAAAGCACCATTGGCAAAAGATGCTGCTGAATTAGCAGTTAAAAATGCACCGTTGGCGAAAGAACTGGCCAACCTTACATCTTTTTTTCCTTGGTTGCCAATGTATGTGAATTCCATATTATGTTATTTCCAATAAACTCAAAATAACATCAGCTGCTGATGCATTACTTGTTGATACTTTGATTATATCGTTAGCTTCCATAACCAATTTTTGTTCTCCACCAATCGTAATAAGTGAATTACCTGGTTCAATCTCAGCCATCTTAACCATATAATAATCTGAACCACCAGAAGTTAAAATTACATTTGCTGTTATGGTTGTGTTTAGTATGTTTGCAATTGTCATACCAATAACCGTGGTGGATACACCTACACCAGCTGTGTATATCGTGGTAGGTGATGTTCCGACTGCTGCTTGTAGTTGATTTTTAAAAGTATTTGCCATTTAAATTTCCTTATCCTCTATTTATTGCATCAACTAAAAGCGATTGTAAAAGCAACAATATCAGAGTTAACATCTAATGCAGTTGTGCCAGTATTTGCTTTATCAAATGCAGCTTGTGCAATTATATGTGCAGTATTGGCTTCTGTGAAAGCACCATTTGCAAATGAAGCCGTTGTATTTTGTGCCACATAAGACGCATTGGCTGTTACAAAGGCACCGTTAGCAAAATTACCAGCAGAATTTGCTTTATCGTATGCATTATTGGCTTGTGTTCTGGCCCAAGAATCTGATACACCAGTGTTGGCCATATTGTATGCCGCATTTGCATGACTGTATGCTGCATTAGCACGGTCAAACGCAGGTCCTGGATCGCTTCCTCCAGCAACCGATGCGTTGATTGTGATTGTTTTTGTGGTCGTATTGGTGCTGATAGTAACGTTATTACCAGCAACAAAAGACAAGGTATCCGAACTACTGCCCGCAAATATTAGAGAGTTGTTGGAGTTGATTGTATCAAAAGAAAACTGGTTGGAAATATATGATGTTCCACCAAGACTGTTTTTATAATACAGTTTACCATCGGCATAGTTAAGCGCAACCTCACCAAATGCTAGTCCAGATGGTGTGTTACCTGATTGTCCTGATTTCTTTAACTGTATCGATGTGTTTGACATTTACTTAAAACGTTCCGCCGTCCTTGAGTACACTATTTCCATCACCAATTAAATCTGTTACGATTGTTGTTGGTGATGAATCTTTAAGTTGTTCATCAATTTTTTTTCTTTTGGCAGGAGAAAGTTGCAAGTAGTCAATCTTATCAGTCAGTTCAGCAATTCTGTTGTTAAGAGTTGCCTTTTCTGTTTCATGTTTTTGAATCAATAATCTAACATTCTTTTCATTTTCTTCATTAATGCCTTGAATTTTTCCATTTGTCTCGGCATTAATAGAGTTGATTCTATTTTCAAGTTCTGAACGAACTCTGTTAGTCTCATCTCTAGCTCTAATCAATTCACTCTTGAATGTTTCAACATGTGTTGCTTGATTCTTAACACTATCATAGTCACGAAATTTATTAATTAAATCATCGTGTTCCTGTTTCTGACTGGAAAGTTTGCCTTCCAATTCAGAAACTTTATTTTTCAATTCATTAATCGTGTTGTTTTCATTAGTCAATTTAGATTGTTCTAAGTGCTGAATTGTTTTTTGCAATTCAGCATTAGATTTAACCAACGCATCAAGTTTTTCACTTTGTTCTTTTACAACCTCATCAGTAATCTTAGCATTCGCTTGCATTGAGACATTTCGAATCACACAATCTGTCATTGTGGTTGTCAATGTCTCAATATAATAATTTAAATATTTCTCATTACCCATTTCAAACTCCTATCATATAGAAAAAACGTTTACATTATATAGTCAGCTTAGAATTGACCTCCATCCAGAGTGGATGTCCAAACAGGAACACCTGCATTGGTTGTTGTAAGAATCTGATTAGACCATGTTTGGTCTGATGTGCCAGCCGCAGCAGTAACTGCCAACGCATTTGTTCCATCACCGTATACGATACCTTTTGCGGTGAATGATGCTGCACCAGTACCACCTTGGGCCACAGTTAGACCAGAAATGTCAGCAGCAGTTGCAGCTGTTACACGACCATAATCATCGACAGTCAATGATGTGATTGTCTTAGCAGCACCTAGTGTTCCTGTTAATGTGTAAGAAACGTTTGCGATTGCTTGAATTGCACCAGTTCCATTACCAACCAACATTCTACCAGCTGTTAGTGAACTTGCACCAGTACCGCCTTGTGAAACTGATAGACCAGAGATTTCTTGTTGTGTGAATCCTGTTACACGACCATATACATCTGTTGTGATGTTAGATACTGTGTTAGAAGATGCAACGTTGGTGTTGATAGAAGATACGTTTGCAAGTTGTTGCAATGCACCTGAACCATTGCCGATAACAACTTGACCAGCAGTGAATGAACTTGCACCAGTACCACCTTGACCAACTGTTAGACCACTAATCTGTTCAAATGTTGCAGCAGTTACTCTACCATATGCATCTACGGTGATTGAAGAAACTGTATTGTTTGCAGCGCCTGTTCCTGTTGCGGTATATGTGCTGTTTGCAAGAGTTTTTAGTGAACTTGTGCCATCACCAACAAGGATTGCACCAGCAGTAAATGAACTTGCACCAGTACCACCTTGAGAAACACCCAAGTCTGTGTCTAAATTCAGTTCATGAATTGTTGCGGTTCCTGCAACGTGTAGTGTGCCAACTTCTAGTGTTGTAACGTTAGACCATGCAGAAACTAGATTTGCATGTAAGTTTGCAACACGGAAACCGTGGCCAGTAATGTCAATAACGTTTGAATCTGGCTCTTGGTCGTAACCATCAAAGATATAGAAGTCTTTATCACCAGCATGACGGATAATACCAGCATGTAGGTTAGCAGAACCGTTGTTGTAGTTACCAACCCAACCAATATCAACTGCATCTGATACATAGTTGTTGCCAGCAAGGTATAATAATGGGTCAGAAACTTCAAGTGTTGCAGTTGTAATAACTGTTTGTGTACCAAGAACATGCAAGTTACCGCTGATGGTAATATCACCATCAATTGTTTGATTCATTGATGCGGTATTTGCACGAACAACTGTTGTGTCAACACCAAAAGAAACTGTATTGTCTGTTACAGCTGATGTAATACCTGCACCACCAACAAAGGTTAGTGTGTCTGATGCAAGGTGGATTGTGTCTGTGCCAGAATCACCAACAATGTTCAAGTCAGTAGAAATGCTTGTGTTGGCAATGGACATAACACGACCATTTGCAGCAACAGTAACAACAGGAATATTGGAAACACCACCATATGTTCCAGCAGATAGACCTGCAACAGAGTTAAGTGATGCACTTAATGTTGCATTTGCAGTACCATTGAATAACTGTGCAGATGCAGTAATGTCACCACCAGAAACGTTGATGTATCTGTCTGTTTGGAATTGAGTTGCAGAGTTTGCGTTACCAGTGATGCTAGAAACATCAATACCGGTAGCAGTAACATAACCCAATGAAACGTTACCATTTGAATCACGGCGAACTAACGTTCCACCTGTGTTTACATTGGTTGCAGAATCAATTTGAGATGTATAGTATTGACCACCAACGTTAACAACACCATTACCATCAGGTGAGCCGATGAATATGGTATTAGATAAGTAGGAATACGCCAGTTCACCAGCTTGTAAGCTTACTGGACGCCCTACCGTGGTGGAACGTTTAATTAAAATTGAGGTATTCGCCATTATTATTATCCTTGTTGTTTTGTTGGACTAATCCTATTATCTATTTATGAAAAAATGCCACCGTCAATTACACTTACCGCATTAGCAATGTAATCTGGTCCACCAATACTAATGATATTGTTGGACCATAATTGAGTCTCGACATTCAACGTTGTGCTACCAATGAAAAGAGTATTCGACAGAAACGAATATGCCAATTCACCATCAGCTAGGTTTGATGGTGCCGAATTAGCATAAGAACGTAATATCTGTATCGTGGTATTTGACATATTTTAAAACATTCCTGCATCCGCACCTGTAAATGCCAAATAAGTTACTGAATTTGCCACAGCGGCTTGAATTGCTTCAGGTGAAATAACACCACCTACAGTCTGAACTGGTGCAAAACCACCAACCGGTGACACCACAATTGCAATAGGATCAGGATTGGCGGCCGTTGGTGCAGCTGCAAACGAAATTGCACCTGTTGTTGCTTCAGATTTAATTACCGTTCCATCCAAATCGATGGTGTTACCACTTAGATATAAACTTCGAAACTTTTTAGTTCTGGAACCAAGGTCAAACATTCTTGATTCGGTAGGAACCAAACTACCATGAACTGGAGTATCTGTTCCAAGACCTTTTGCACTAAATGTTTTTGTGTTTGCGTTATAAACAATCACATCACCGGTATTTGCACCAGTGAGAGACATGTCGGTCAAACTTCTAAGTGTTTTTGTTCCGTAAGATAGTGTCTGAACTTTTGTTTTTTGTCCTTCAACCCTAACTCTTACTGTTGCTGGTTGTCTGACGGTTACTGTTGGCATGTTTTTCCTTTAAAATACAGTAACTTGAGGTAAAACATTCACAACTCCCTCTAAAACTCTACTAACAGTATTAGAAGAATCTTTAATAACAACATCATAAACATATCTTCCTGCTGCAATATTTGCGGTATTTGCATAAGGAAGGGACATAATTAAAATTCCCTCAGTTGGATCGTTAATGGTTATGACGAACTCAGCTGTAGTGCTGCTAGAATAATATGATTTTTTCATAACAGCTTTGACTTGACAATCTACCAATTGAAAAGGAGAACCATCAGCCTCATCTAAAGCAACCGATGTATTGAAATTTGAACCTTGTTCTAAAAATAACTCTTGATAACCTGCTGGCATTTTAACTCCTTTTGGAAGTATTTATCTTGTTATGCGGTTCTCATCCAAACATACAGAGGATCAATATCCGGTGTAAAGTTTGTGTTTGCAACAGCAGTCCAAGTTCCAAATCCCAGCAATACGGATGGGTTTGCACCATCTTGGCCATTCATGTAAATTGAACCAATTGGATAAGCAGCAGTTAATGTATTGATTACAGTCGGAATAGTTGGTTTGTCACGCAAATCAAAATAGGAACCAGAAGTTGCTACTGCTGCTAGACCA
>Ga0255158_1000393_pt1 | contig 14268 bp, 18 predicted proteins | sample Atl_Atlam_RepC_8_2_FD_188426 | JGI IMG/M metagenome (GOLD analysis project Ga0255158, IMG submission 188426) | Freshwater microbial communities from Altamaha River, Georgia, United States - Atl_Atlam_RepC_8h | ecosystem: Environmental > Aquatic > Freshwater > River | place: USA: Georgia...
AATAATAAATATTATCTTTGGGATAATATTTGTGATATATTTTTGGGTACAACTTTTATATATTTTTTGGTACAACTTTTATTTACTCATCAGAAGACTTCACCGCCTTCTTCTTCTTTGGCTTCTCTGCGTCAGTATCTTCAGATTTCTTTGAACTCTTCTTGGCCTTCTTCTTTGGCTTCTCCTCCTCCGCGTCCGTCTTCTCTGCGTCATCCTCCGCGTCGGCCTTCTTCACGCTCTTCTTGGTCTTCTTCTTCGTCTTCTCCTCGTCTTCATTCTCAGCGTCGGTCTTCTCTGAGTCATCTTCCTTCTCTTCAGACTTCTTCACGCTCTTCTTGGCCTTCTTCTTTGGCTTCTCCTCGTCTTCCTTCTCCTCGTCTTCCTTCTCTGCATCAGTCTTCTCTACGTCCTCGTCGATTTCCACTTCGGCCTTCTTCGAGCTCTTCTTGGCCTTCTTCTTTGGCTTCTCCTGTTCGCTGGCATCTGAATCATCTGAGCTTACCTTTTCTGACGATTTATAAGATTCCATTTCTTTCTTGTAGGCTTCCATAGCTGCCTTGGCCGCCTCCTTATACTCATTTTTCTTCTCGTCTGAGAGACCGTTCCACAATTCACCAAGACGGCTAGCACCGCCCTTCGAATTCAAGGAAGAGTCAGACGCTCGGGCATCTTTGCAAAAGAGCATATAAGAACCCAACGGGCGCTTGGGAGCATTAGGATCGATTTCCTTCTTTTGTTTGGGTTTTTTGGAACCGGGTTCGGAAGTCTTCTCCTCAACGAGCGCTTTCTCATCCTGATAACGCTTCGCGTCTTCCTCCAGTTCATCCTTGACGCTTTCAAGGAAAGCGGCACGATCTTCTTCGTTCAAATCCTTCCATTTTTTAGAGAGATATTGGGACGACTCCTTAAAATTCATTGAGGGGTCGCGGTTCTGGGCGCAAAACAGCATATAAGCCGTCTTCTTGCCTTTCACCTTGGGGACGTCCTTCTTTTCAATTTTCTTGGCACATTTTTTGGCACATTCGTTGGCAATCTTCTTGAGTTCACCTTCTTGGTCTTCGATATCCTGTGCGTTTTCAAACTTAGCACGGACAACCTCAAAGAAGGCGATCATTTCAGCGGCAATCATCTTGGTCAGTTGGGCAGACATTGTTAATCGAGTTCGAGAGCGTATTCTTGGCGTATACAATTTCCTGTATCAGATAGGGAAAAATTCAATTTTATTTTACCCAAAAGAGGCGAGTGGTTTATATATCTTAAATATCTTAAATATCTTAAATATCTTAATACACCTTAAAGAAAATTACGAAGACGTCTTTGCTAACCTGACAATTTCTTTTCTAAATTTACTATGGTCTTCATCAAAATTGGTAAGCTGTACAACCTCTTCGAGATATCCTGTTTCTTTGTCATATAAATTAGGTATATCTTTCGCAATTAACGCTACGTGCTGAGTCAAATTGCTTTTAGAAATCGCTTCAGTAAGCTTCTTTTCTCCTATATCAACTCTAAGTTCTCCGTTCTCATCGTAATAATCAAAGTTTTGTCGGCTTGTATCAGTTACTTGATAAAGACGATTTCCTTCTTGATCGGTTAAATAATTGTCAAAAACGACGCCTGCAAGACCTATTTGACCCTTTTGAACAACGGACTGGGTAACCTTTTTTCTTATCACATCATTCAATTTTTCCTTATCGTTAAAATTAAGAATCTTTTGGTTATTATGAATAATTGTATTTTTGTTATTTGTGGTACTTGGACGCATTGCTATCGTATTGATAATATTTTGTTGTTTTTCCATCTTCTCCTCATAGGACTCTTGTTGTTTTTTCATCTTCTCCTCATAGGACTCTTGTTGTTTTTTCATCTTCTCCTCTTGTCTCTCAAGTTTTTCCTCATATTCTCTTTTTTGACGCTCCATTTTTTTCTCTAATTTAGATATCTCTTTTTCATAAAAGCTCGCCTTATTTTCCTGATCAATTTTCTTTTTTTCCTTGCAAATCAAATTATGGTCTTGTAAAGTATAAATATTCAAGAATTCTTTACTACAAAAAGTACAATGGTGCACCTTGGCAACTTCTTTTTTACCCTGTAATTCTAGACAATATTTAGCAACTTTTTGATGATATTTTAAATTACTTTTTGTTGCGAACGATTTATTACAAAAATCACAAAAATTTGACATCTTTATTATACAGTTTAACTTTTAAAGTATTAAAAAAATAATTAGTTTTCTTTTCCTAATTTTTCCTAATTATTTCTAATTTTTCCTAATTATTTCTAATTTTTTTATAAAAAAGTGGGAAAAACTAAAATATTTCTTGATTTTTTCTTATTTTAAATTTTGAAAAAATATCCTATTTTTTCAAAGCATAATTTAAACTGGAAAATATAAAAATTCTAGATTTTATATTTTTTAATTTTTAATTTTCATGATCAGAAAAATATAGACACACACAAAATTTGTGTGTGTCTATGATTTTATTTTATAAAAATTTACAACGATCTTAAAAAATCAGAAACTTCTGATTCTCGATATCCTTCTTCTAACATTCTTTCACGACACACATCAAAAGCAGTTTTTCCTTGAACATTTTTGATAGAAGGATCTCCTCCCAGTTTATAAAGCAGACAAAACCATTTTTTCATTAATTCTACGTCATTTGTACATCTCCATTTAAATGTCGAAATAAATTCGTTATCTCCATCATCTTCTTTTGGATAAGGATCGCTCAAACGATATTTGTCATTTTTGGTTTTATCTAGGTAAGCCTGAATTTCGTTTTGAATATCTTTGTAAAAAAGTTGTTTATTGATATAGAATTGAATGTTTGGAATTTCTCCGAGTGTTTTTTCAGCGTACACCAAAATAATGTCTGGATCTGACCCAAAGAATTGCGCATTAGCATAGTGTTCAGAAATCTCCTGTAAAAAATTAAGAGGCTGATTACTATTGTATGAATATCTTTCGAGGCTCATCTGATCTTTATTTATCTCTAATTATCTCTAAACTACATTTTATCAATTTTATTTATAGCTCTAAGTTTCTGGAAGAGATGATTAATACGCTTTTTATCGTTTTCATCATCTGGTTCAGGATCATTCCACCATTTTTTAATTTTGCTACGTAATAGATGAAAATGCCTCTTTATATTTCTCCTATCCTTACTAACCTTTTCCTCAACATCTTCCTCAACATCTTCCTCATCATCTTCCTCTTCTTTCACCTCTTTTTCAAGTTCTCTTTTCACTTCTTTCTCGACCTCCCTTATCACCGTTTCATTTTTTAATTGTCTAACGGCTTTTGTAGATGTTTTAGATGTTTCCTCAAAATGGACAGACTCATCTATAGTTATAATATGACCATTGTATTTGTATAGATCTTTATTCTCTAAATTATTCTCTTTTATAAAGTTTATAAAGCAATGAAGATAATTTCTATTATTTAGAAGAGTATGATTCTTGTTTTCGTAAAAATGAGTAACTGCGACAATCTGATTTTTTTCAGGTAAACTATATATGATTCCAAATGCTGTTGCTACTTTTATTAATAGATTGCAAGCCATATCTTTTATCTTTTATATCTTTCTTTTATTATGTCTTTTATATTTGTTATTCGTTTATCTTTATAGATTATAAAATTGAATTATAAAATATAAAAGACATAGATTTGCATAAGAAGCCAAGACTCAAGTCAAAGAGAAAGATGTCATCGTTTGCGAAGAAGATCGCGAAGCGTCAAATCCAGGACGACATCTTCAAGGAGAAGATGTCGAAAATTTACCGCGAAACCCCTTCTGCGACGCGTTGGTGCAAAGAATGCGCCGACTGGACGGTTGCGAAATGTCTTCTCAATGGAACGTTCGCTCCGTGCGCCGTCTGTGTGGAAAAGAAGAACAAGGAGATCGCCGACCAAAAGGAGATGGTTCGTCGCGCCGAGATGTACCGAAAGGCAACGCCCGTTGCGGCAGGAAAATCGTTTGCAGAAATGATGTGTGATTGTTGAGAAAGATAAAGATAAAAGATAAAAGATAAACTTTATAATTATATGATTATAAAGTAGATTCTATCCTTCATTCTACTCCAGGTGTCTTGTGCCTCAACATTTTTAAAATTTCAATTGAATTTTCTTCATTGTATCCTTCATCACCATTTATAAACTTTATAAGTGTTCCATCTTTGAATTTATCCTTATAATAGCTGCATACTTTTGATCCCGTGCAAGTACACCAGGTTGTGTATTCTTCTGGTTCTTTTCCATATTTTTTACGGTAGGCGTTTTCGCTTGCTAATCCGATTGGATTTCCGCTATTATCAGCGTATTTTCTAGCTTCTTTTCCAAGAACACAGCAAGTGTGATGAGTATTATCTGAAAAACAGTGTGAAGTTTCAGGTATATCGGGTAAACCGCATTTTTCTAATAATTCTAAACGGTTGTATGATTCGTTGTAAGAAGAATAAGAAAATGATAAGAGAATAGTGATAAGAATGATGATAAGGATGATAAGGATGATAAGTTTCATTTATCATTTAAATGAAATATATGTAAAATAAAATATGTCAATTGTTAAACCAAATCCATTTGAAGTTTATCAGAACCTGTTAAATCAACAATTTCAATCTATTTTAAATCTTCCCAGTTTTAATAAATTTACCCCTATAACACCAGAAGAACTTGTATCTATTGGGCAATGTGTGATTGATTGCTTTACAAAGCTTGGAGACCTGAGCGAACTCTATATTAAAAAAACGAATGATATAAATGTATCTGTAAGTATATGTGAACGTCTTATGAAAATGTATACTCTACATAATGATCTTCTAGGACTTATTGTTAGATTTTCATCTATATCGTCCGATGTATCTAAAAATGTAAAAGAAAATCTATCTCAAGAAATTGCAAGTTATATATGGTTTGACACGGTCAATAAATATAAAACAATTATCCTTCAAATTGTAGATTGTATAAGAAAACTTAACGTTTACAGTTCAATTCTAAAAGATAAGATCTAGACATATTATTAAGATTATTAAGATATTAAGATATTAAGATATTAAGATATTAAGATATATTTATATACTATTATAGTATATAAATTGAAAATCGAGGGCTTTGTGCTCTGAGCGCGAAGCGATATTACTGAATAGTCGTTATATTTAACGTCTCATTGGGCCAGTTGGTCCGGTTGGGCCAGCAGTTGGTTGTACAATTTCGCCATTAGCGCAGTTTCTCATAGCATAGTTGACACATTTACCTCCATTCATAGCGCAATATTTGCTGTTTGGATTAGCACCGCAATCAATGTAAGCATCGTTTACGGTAGAGTATCCACCATAGGCAGTCTCAGGGTTATGAATTAAACTGTCATAGTTTTTCATGGGTCCATAAAAGGCGCCTGCAAACAAAGGTACAGCTTGGACACCAACCATTTTTTCACCAAGATTAATTTGAGCGACGGCACCGATTCCCAAAGCGTTGCGGGCAGTTCCGTTGTAGTTTGCAAGAATTGAATAATTAGATCTAGAAGAGTATTCACTACGAGACATCTTTTATTAACTATATTTTTTTTTTATTTTTTATTTTACGGATAAAAGGATAAAAGTTAAGTTTCTAACGTTTCTAAAAGATAAAGTCTGTAATCTTCATTCGTGAAAGCTTTTTCAATAAGAACGTCTATTCTATCAGAAACATACAAATACATAGATCCCCGACAATCAAAACCTGTATAATCGCATTCTCCTAAATAAAATCCATAACGCTTCTTTCCGTTTTCATCCACATAAGTAAAAAGAGCTCTCCACGGTACTTCGTCATTTCTTCCTTCATGTATCCAATAATAATGAGATACACAAGAAGGAAAGTCTATTTTTTCTTCCGTTGGTTCTCCTATTATTTTTTTCGGAGAAAGATTTTGATATTCTGGATACCATTTACTATTTATAAAAGAATAAGGATACTCTAATTTTGTTTTATCGGGAGAAGTTTGGTGTCTAATGGACGTTATTCTAGGGGATTGCATTCTTTTTCTTTATTTTCTTTTTCTTTATTTCTTTTCTTTCTTCTCTTTATTCTTAATATTATCTATAAGATAATATTATATTATATGTCTTGTTTTTATTGTTTTATTGTTTTATATTTCTTTATGTCTCTTCCTAGCGCTGAGAGAGAGCGTCTTGGGCCTCTTGACGTGTATCGTCAAGTCCCGCGAAAAGAACAGGGCGGTTGTTATGGTCCCACTGAAAAGGTGAGCGAGTTCCTTCTCGAAAGACTACCGTGTCATGAGACCATCCCGATGAAGAAATGTCAGTGGACACACGGGTGAGAACATATTCGATCACCAAATCGACTCCCTGATGTTTATAGAATTGTCGACGAATTAATCGGCGAACTCCTACTTGGTCGTCCTCGTGGTCCTGCGAAACCATTTGATAAGAACTTCCACCAATCTGTCGGTGAAGAATTCCGCGCGGAATTCCGTCTCCGTAAATAGTTGTTCCTGTGATGAATGGAACATTTCCAACATTTTGACGGCGGGCAATTCCAGGGCACTGTGCTTGATCTGGATCTGGCTCCTGGACGCTAAGTTGATCGATGGCTTCCTGTACACCTGGTTGAAAAAAAGAAGTGATGCAAGGGGCGAAAAGAGCGTTTGACGAGAGCGACATTGTGCGAGAGATGTGATATCTCTTTTCAATATTATAAACTATAAAATCAATTTTATTTCTATATTTTATTTATAGATATATAGAATATAAAATATGGCTAATCATAATTCTCATTCGTCTCTCTCAGAGGGGCCTCGGACGAAGGCATCTCTCTCAGAAACTCTAGATCATTTCTATTATATTGGGTTTTTTCACGGGGCGTCAACTGTTATTTTATCTGGATTGGTAGTTTATTTAATGAAGCGATAGACAAATGTCAAATTATAATATTGAATTTATGAATGAAATAAATAATCAGAATAAAGTATGTCATTTATTTATCTTAAGTGTCTGTCAGGAGACATTACTCCAATATCGTTGTCAACGGTCGCCCCACTCCTTTCGGGGAGGCCTACGCTCCCTTCGGAGGAGCCTCCGGCGACGACGCCCTCGGTGAGGCCTCCGGTCGCTCCGCTCCCTTCGGAGGAGCCTCCGGCGACGACGCCCTCGGTGAGGCCTCCGGTCGCTCCGCTCCCTTCGGATATAGATATATGGAATCGTATATCATCTATTGTAGCATCTAAATACGAATGCAAAAATCCTAATCAAGTTGTTATATTTGACGAAACAGATGATCAGACTATTCCTCCTAAAATTATTCCAGAAAAACAATACAACTTTTTTATCAGAGACGAGGATTATTTTACACGCGAATTTTTAATTGGTATAACTTATTCCGAAGGGAGCGGAGAGACAGTAGGCCTCCCCGAAGGGAGCGGAGAATATACCAGGTATTTAATTCGTATATTATCAAAAACGTGTGCACAACCTGATATATATTTTAATATTTATGAAAAATTTGGGCTATTTTATTATAAAAAAATTGATGAGGAGAGTTTTTTCTCGATGTATTCTCTTTTAGAGAAAATTCTAAATACTTTTCCATTTCCATGGTACGATAAAGGGGAAATTATTAACAGAATTATGCAACAATATGATGAAATACAACGAATTATGAAACAATATGATGAAATACATAATATTTTACCATAAAATTGAATTTATATCTTATAAACTAGGAATAGTTTAATTATTGTCAATAATATGAGTTCAGTAAGCGTTCAATTGATGTCGGGAGACGTCTTTTCTTTTGATATTTTCGATGGATACAAGTTCAGGAATTTGCGAGGAGAATTTTACGAATTGATGGGTGAAGAATTGTCAATTCAAGAAATCGAGTGTATCTCTCTATTTGACGAGGGTGAAATCGTAGATCTTGACGACTTTGTCGTCTCAGGTAAGACTTATACATTATTTATCGATCATGTATACGTAAACTTTTTATGTCAGGACAACAAGATTAGGATTGAACATATTTATGAAAACTTTCCGCGAAGACCGATCGTTAATGTATGTATTACAGAAGATGATTTAGATAACGCTTATCGTTTGATGTACGAAACGATTGAAACTTTTCAATATGAGATCGATTTTCAAAGAGAACTTATGGAGGAAGACGGTTTTTATAACGAAGACGATCTCCCTCAGAATTTTGAAGAATATGTACAAGAAAATTACGGAGGAGACATATCATTTGAGGATTTGCTTAGAGAATATCTAAAGACATTTGTTTCAAGACACGTCAAGATTAGGGAAATTGTTTATAAGGTATAAAAATGAAATTTACTGGTAATAATAATTAAAAAATAATAATACGATAGATGATGAAGAAGATTTTTTTTATTCTTTTCCTGGTTGTATCAGTCGTCTATTCTTACGATGACGCCTTCGGAGAGGCCTCCGGTCGCTCCGCTCCCTTCGGAGAGGCCTCCGGTCGCTCCGCTCCCTTCGGAGAGGCCTCTGGCGACGACGCCCTCGGGGAAGAAGAGTATACTTATAATTGCGAACATTTATATCAAAAAAAATATATGTTAGAGACATTAGGAATGTCAGGAATGTCAGGAATGTCAGGAATGTCAGGAATGTCAGGAATGTCAAGAATATTAGAATTTTCTACCGCTTTCAATTACAAGGCTTTATCAGAAATATCGCAAATGATTTATCAGCTATGTATCGAATAGAGTATCGAATTATCGAATAGATATATACAATTATAAAATATAATTGTATAAATTTACTTTTTATCTTTCTGTTCGCGCCATCTTTTAGCAATTTCGGACATTCTATTTGATGCCTTTACGCTTGGGGAAAAAGTTTTCATTTCATCTCTCACAAATTTGTTGTATTCACTTAGTTTTCTGGACTTTTTCGGCTTGTCCTTTTTCATTGGAGCCTTAGGAGATTTGGGCATATTTTATATTATTATATATTATTTTTCTTCTTTATTTATTCTTTTATCAATTTTTTCTTTTATCAATTTATTTTACTATTTATAGAAAAAAACAACCAAAAAAGAGAGATACGAAAAGATGAAAAAAAGAAAGAATACAGATAACGGAGATAACGGAGATAACGGAGATAACGACAAATTTGATCAATATTACGACGATGAAGAAGACAGTGATTATGAGGAAGAAGATTTTGATGAAGATGATGACGACTGTGATAACATAGTAAACGAGGAAGATGGACTTGGGGATGTTGATATTGATTTCTTAAATAAAATAAGAAAGCCCAAAAGTCCACTACACCCGTTATATAAAAAATTTTTAAAATGTAAAGAAATTATCTCAAACAGAGATATATCACTTTATGACATATTGTCTTGTAATATTACCGACGATAAACGCGCAAATCTTTTAGAAAAATTAGAATGTTTGCGTCAAATTGAACCTCATACAAGTGATTATATTGAAGCACGCGACAGTCTTCGAAATTTATATATTAAATACGCAATTATTGACATAACTATTCCGCCTATTCCTTCTCCAATTCATATACCTGTATCTAAAAACGCAGTAGTTAGTCAAAATGATCTTGAATCAACCTTGTTTAAAAGAAAAATAAAGGAATTAGTTTGTACAGAGAGTAATCGAAAAACTCTTGAGGAAAAACTTGATGAATTTGAAGAATCAATGAAAGGAGAAGAAAAAAATAAATTAAAAAGATGGTTAACAGCTGCTTTAAATTTACCTTTTGATAAAATTTCTAAACACGTTAATGCGAATAATGCGAATAATGCGAATAATGCGAATAATGCGAATAATGCGAATAATGCGAATAACGGGAATACGTCTTCTTCTTCTTCGTCTTCATCAAATAAAAAATCAAAGAAAAAGGACGAAGAAAAACAAGAGGAAAAGAAGGAGGAGACCGAGGAAAATAAAATTACAGAAAAAATAAAGAGTGCGAGTCAATATCTTGATAAAAAACTGTATGGAATGAAAAATGTAAAGGAGAGATTGCTTTTATTTTTAAATAAAAAATTGAGAGAGGGAAATAGCAGAGGTTGTAATATTGCTTTATTGGGAAAACCTGGTGTGGGAAAATGTCTTCATCCTGATACGGAAATTATTATGAATGATTTGACTCGTAAAAAGGCAAAAGATATTGTAAAAGGTGATGTATTATTGGGAGACGATCAAACACCTCGTATTGTCCTTAGCACTGTAAAGGGTAAAGAAGAGATGTTTACCGTTCAACAAGAGTTTGGAGAAACGTATTGTGTAAATAAAAGTCATATCCTTACACTGAGACGATTAAGTGATAATAAGATTGTTGATATACCTTTGGTTGATGTATTGGGAAAGGAGGCAGAATATACGCCAACATCTGCTGGATATTTTGGAAACAAGACAGAAGATCTTTGTGAAGTTATGGGAAAAAATATGGCATTACCAATGTCTAAAACAAAAATTAATCCTTTTATCTCAAAAGATTATCTCTCATGGACACTTTTATCGAAATTGAAATTTTTATATTCTCTAATTGATGCATCAGAGATAACAAAGTCGGAAGACAATAAAACTTCAATTTATATTCCAACAGACAGAGTAAGATATACGCCTATTATTTTGGATGTTATTCGAAGTATAGGTATGAGATGTGTGTATCAGTCTCCCTTTTTAGTCATTAATCACGACAAAGTCGAAGAATTTAGTATACACTCTCAGGGAGAAGGTGATTATTGCGGTTTTACGTTGGATGGTAATGAAAGATTTGTATTGGCTGATTGGACGATCACACACAATACAGCCATTGCAAAGTGTCTGGCAGAGTGTCTGGATTTACCTTTTGCACAGGTAAGTTTTGGAGGTGTTACTCATCCTGATTTTTTGATGGGACACGATTATACTTATGTTGGGAGCCGCCCAGGAGAAATAAGTCGCTGTTTATCGAGAATGGGTTCAAAGAACGGAATATTGTTTTTTGACGAGTTCGACAAAGCCACTGATAAGAAGGATATTATGTCAACTCTTCTTCACATTACCGATTTTTCTCAAAATAGTGAATTTAGGGATAATTATTTTCCAGAGTTGACCCAGGATTTGGGGAAACTATGGTTTATTTATAGTATGAATCAAGTTCCAAATGATCCAGCACTTTTAGATCGTCTTGAGATTATTCAAGTAGATGAATATACAGTAGAAGAGAGAAAGGCGATATGTACAAATTATCTTTTCCCAAAATATTTAAAGGAAATGAAAATTGAAGATAAGGTAATAGTGTGCCAAGACGCTGTAAAGAGAATCATTGAAATTGCAAATGGGTCAAGAGACAGAAAGGGTGTAAGAGATTTAGAGAGATGCATCAATTTGATCATCGAAAAAATATATTTCTATATTCACAATAAAGACGAAAAACAATACGAAGAAGAATATCCTTGGTATAAAAAAATGACATATAAAGAAGGAAAGGTGGTTATATCAAAACAGTTATGCGATACTATTTTGTCTAATTGTAAAAAGGAAGAGGTATATGTAAATATGTATATGTAAAGGATGTAAAGAAAAGGATGTAAAATTTAAAGCGAAAAGTTTTAAATTATTTTTGTATTTTTGTATAGAATGATAAAGCCTTAATCCATGATTTTTTTAATTCAGGGTTAAATAACAGTTCCACTAATTTGTTTGAAAAATAATCAGAACTGTCTTTTGGAAGAAGTGAAGGAAGATTGGAAATAGATATGATATCTAGATATTTATTATAAGAAAATACTGGATTTCCCCAAGTTGTCTCCTCTTTACATATTGGGAATGGATTGTTTTCTTTTGTTGTATCACATGATATATCTACAACTAGTTTATAACTAGACAAATTATTAGATATTTCTTCGTCTATAAAAACTTCCTTTGAATTATCATCTAGTTTTATACAATTAAAAATAATGTCATAATTCGTTATATCATCCTTTCTATCATTTCTTTTAATTATTGTATATGATAAACCGCACAAATTTAATACAAATATTACACCTTTAGCGGACGTGCCGTTTCCAATAATTGCTATTTTAAATTGATTGATAATCGAATTCTGTATTATTTTTATCGCAGAATATATGTTAGACCAAGCCTTAAGATCTTTCAAAGGAAGTAATGGAGAATTTTCTTTATTTTCATTATTTTCTTTATGTCTATAATTGTATTGATATATTCCAAGAATACATCCTGATATTCCCGCGAAATAAGAAAATGTGATGACTCTATTGTTAGCTTCGTTTAAAAAGTACTCAAAATCGCATATAATAGATGACGTATTTTTAAACCTATCTAAAATATATTGAGATCCCTTCTGTTTTTTAAAGCTATGAGAAAAATAACAATGAACATGTCTGTTTAGATGATCAAGATTAGACAATTCTTTTATACCTACAATAATCATATCATTTTTTATATTATTCCAATGCGTAGAATACCAAGGGAAAGATGTTATTTTTGCTCCTCTAGATTCGTATTCGTTGTCATCATATATACGTTTAGAAGAACTCTCTATATATACTGTAATACCATTATTAACAATATAGGGAACATCATCTGGAACAATTGGAGCTCGGTATTCGTTTTCTAATGTTTCAGCTCTCATATAAATGTATTTTATGTCAATGTTATTCTCCTTGACATTTTCCTTGATATCTTTTTCGTCATTCATTCTTTTATTTTACTATTCTTTACTATATAAAGATATTAAAGATATAAAGTAAAAAAAGATGAGCCAAAATTATTATGATGATTATATCGCACCTTTTTTAGTATTTTCATCTTTTATTCTTCTATATTTGTTAACATTTATCAAACCAGAGATAGAAGATCTTGAAAAACATTATAAAGATTATAAAGAAAAGAAGGATATAAAAAATATAAAAATTGACCCTTATTTACCTTTTTATATACCATCTTCTCCTTTAATGTCCCCTTATTATACGTATATAACGAGAGAAAGAGGAGAAGATAAAACTTATGTTTTTTCAACCACAACGTCTTAATTTTCCTTATTTCATCCTTATTTCAACTTAACTAAACACATTAATACTTTCTAAATTATAATCTAATTTTTGGGAAAGTGGAATGTATATACCAATAAATTTTTGATTAGAAAAGCATAACCCTTCGTTATTGATAATACTTGATTTTGACATATTTTTCAACAGTATTCTATATTTTATAGATAAAACATATGCCTTTATTCTTATCTTTTCAAATTCAGATGAAAATATAACCTTTATATCATCCATTTCTGATAAAGGAAGAGAGGAATATTTAGAGATATCATATGATTGGGTATCATATATATCACAGATTGATATATTACTGTATTGAGAATATTGCGAGTCTAAACGTATAATGTCTGATATAATCAATAGAAAATCGTTTTTTGACTCACAATAGGGATGACAAAATTTGCTACAAAAAGAAGCGTTTTTTCTGTTATATTCTCCTGGTGTTATTTCGATTATAAAAGATACCGCATCTTTATCTTTTAAACCGTTAAAAACCTCCGAATAGTTTGGGTTTATAGTATATATATCATTTATACAGAGAGAATCTAACATTGCATCTATATTATTTAACATTTTATATCTTTGACTATATATTTTATTTTATATTTATTATATAAATAAAGATGGATAAAAACAAATTACAAAATAACATGAAAAATCTAAAAAATATTTTAAGTTTAAATATAGTTAATATATGTAAAACTTTATATGATAATAGACAACTTGTAAACAATTATCTTAATAATATAGTTAAAAATCCATTTTCAAACGTTTTAATCAACGGATTTACTTTAGATTTTTTTTTAATTGTATCCTCATTTGTTATACTAACTTTTATAATAGGATTATACAACCTTGTCATAAACTGGAAACACATACCAAAATATCCTAAGATAATATCAATTATTTTTCTTCCATTTATTCCAATTTTAAGTATAATCGTCATAAACTTTACAACAACAAAACCAGAAGAAAAAACAGATAAAGAAATAGAGCTTGAGAAAGAATTAGATGTTGAAAGGGAGCTGAGATTAGTAGAAGAAACTAAAAGACTAGAAGAGTTGAAATCAACTCTATCGAAAACATCTCCTCCTTCTTCAGTGTCATCTTCAACACCGGCTTCATCATCAACACCGGCTTCATCGTCAACATCGTCAACACCAGCTTCAAAATCCTCATCAACACCGGCTTCAGCATCAACACCGGCTTCAGCATCAACACCAGCT
>Ga0255158_1000398_pt1 | contig 14152 bp, 12 predicted proteins | sample Atl_Atlam_RepC_8_2_FD_188426 | JGI IMG/M metagenome (GOLD analysis project Ga0255158, IMG submission 188426) | Freshwater microbial communities from Altamaha River, Georgia, United States - Atl_Atlam_RepC_8h | ecosystem: Environmental > Aquatic > Freshwater > River | place: USA: Georgia...
CGAAACCATGTTCGGTAATTGCTTGAATAGATTTCGCTAATTGTTCGCCGCAATCACAGCGTTGTGAGCCAACAACATCGCCAGTAAAACATTCTGAATGCATACGTACAAGCGGGATACCGTGTGGTTTTCCAAAGCGCATGACAACTTGTTCGCGGTGCTTGAGTGATGGATACGTAGCAAGGCTCCAGGTGCCACTTTCTAGCTGCACATCCACCCATTCAAATTGATAGCGCGGGAAACTCTGAAATTTCTTCACTGGCTTTAACTGTTTCTGATACTCAATAATCTCTGCAATTGAGATCATCGGAATGTCATGTTTACCTGCAAATTCAGAAAGTGTTGCACCACGCGCCATAGCGCCATCTTCAGCAACAATTTCAGCAAGGAGCGCTGCTGGATATCCACCCGTTAATTCAGCAAGTGCAACGCCCGCTTCAGTGTGGCCAGCTCGCTCTGTTAAGCCGCCATTGACGGCAATGAGAGGAAATATGTGTCCTGGTCTAATGAAATCAGTGTCGCGACTTGTTGGACTGCCGAGCGCTCTAATTGTTGACGTGCGCTCTTGTGCGCTCACACCTGTTGTGATGCCATGTGCTAAATCAACTGAAACAGTAAAAGCAGTACGACGCGCATCTTGATTCTGTTCCACCATATAAGGAAGCCGCAAGTGATAGGCGCGTTCTGCAGTGATTGCAACGCAGAGAATTCCGGTGGTGTGACGGACCATGAAGGCAGTTTTTTCCGTGGTGGCGTGCTCGGCCAACATAATGAGATCGCCTTCATTTTCACGTTCGTGATCATCGATCACGATAATCATTTCGCCGCGTCTGAATCGATCGAGCGCTGCTGCAAAATTATTTTCCATCTGCGCCTCCGCGTGCCATTAACCGCTCTACATATTTTGCGAGGATATCAACTTCAATGTTGAGTACATCTCCAGCTTGCTTCTGGCCCAGATTTGTCTTAGCTAGAGTTTCTGGAATCAACCACACTGTCACAAGATTGCTGCCGTCGACGAAAGATCCCACGGTGAGTGAGACTCCATCTAATGTGATTGATCCTTGCGCAACGATGTACTTCATCAAATGTTCTGGAACAGTGACATCGATCTGAGTCCACTTATCCCCTGGTGATACCTGCAGAATTGTTCCCACTCCATCAACATGGCCTTGCACCATGTGACCGCCCATTCGCGCTGATAATTGCGCAGCAAGTTCTAGATTGACAGTTGCACCGACATTTAACAGAGCTAGCGATGTCAGCGACAAGGTTTGCACCATCACATCTGCAGTAAAGGAATCAGCACTGAGAGATGTTGCGGTTAAGCACACGCCATTAACGGCAATCGAATCACCGATAGCCATACCCGCTACAGAGTGCGGAGCACGCACGGTAAAGATTGCCGCAGTTTCAGAGCGCGTAATATCGGTAACAACTCCGCGTTCAGTGATGAGGCCGGTAAACATTTAACGTCCCCTCACTCGGTAGTGCGCTTTGATATCTCCAGATAACTGCGCCACTGAGAGCAACTCAAGTTCAAGGAAATCTGCAAGCGTTGAAATACCCAAATGACTGACAAATTCTTTTCCCGCACCTAACAATTTAGGAGCCTGATACACCACTAATTCATCAATATTTCCTGATGCTAAAAGCGCAGAACCTAGAGTTGGTCCAGCTTCGACTAGTACTTGATTAAATCCTTCATTGACCAGAACCTGCATCAAGTCAGGCACTGACTTTGATTTCACCGAAATAGTGCGAGCTTCTTCATCAAAGATGCGATGGGTTGCAGGTATTTCTTGTTCACCTGAAATCACTCGTACTGGACGCGCGCTATGTCCCCGTGGAATGAGATGAGGATTATCAACCAGTGCGGTATTTGTACCAATCACAATGGCATCGGATTGGGCACGTAGTAACTGAACATCGGCACGTGATTCTTCATTGCTAATCCACTGCGAAGTTCCGTCACTTGCTGCAACTTTGCTATCAAGAGTTGTGGCGACTTTCCAGATCATCAGAGGACGACCAGTTACTGCTTTATGAATCCACGCTCTTTGTGCAAAATCCAAAAGTGGCGATGGACGATGTTCCACCAAGATTCCTGCAGCCTGCAATTTCTGGGCTCCACCAGCTGCAATCGGATTGGGATCTGCAATTGCATAAATGACTTTGCTAATTCCTGCTTCAATAATTGCATCCACGCACGGTGGCGTTGTGCCGGTATGCGCACATGGTTCGAGTGAGACAAAGAGCGTTGCACCACGTGCTGCAGAACCTGCTTTCTTAAGAGCTACGACTTCTGCGTGATCGACCGACACTGTGCGATCGTGAAATCCATCTGCAATGAGTTGACCTTGTGCGCTAAAGATTGCCGCTGCAACATTGGGATTTGGTCTGCTCTTTCCGAGTGCGCGCAGGCAGAGTGATTGAAGATGCGCATCTGCATCTTTGATATCAATCATGACTCCCCCATCAATCAACGCATAGGCGTCATCGGGGGTGCGCACATAAGGGTGCGCGAAATAACGGTGTTATCTCTCATCCGGACTTTAACCGTCGGTCTCAGAATTTCACTGAGTCAACCGCCCACTGGATGTGTGCGGGTCGCGGACTTTAACCGCCGGTTCGAAATTACATCGACCCCGATAACAACATCCACAGTCTACTACTTGTCCACAAAGTTCGAAAATTTCTAAAAAATACTGCTCAAATATTTCTATTTTGCAGCCACTTCGACCTCCTATCTCTTTGGGCCCGTCACTGACTTCCCCAAAAAGTTCCATCACATTTGTGGTGGATGAGAGAAGGGAGGAGTTATGAAGGCATCAGAGATTCTCGAAATTATTGCGTGCGTAGGCAGATTGATATTTCTTTTACTAGAAATAAAGAGTGCCCGCCGCAAGGACGACGGGCACTCAGATACTTCTTAACCGAAGTTGGACGTGGCCTCAAGAAATCTTGGGGTCGCGTTCATTACAAACAATAGCAGTAAGACAATTTAAATTACTCGATTTCATCCTTGGGAGAATATTTTGAAAACGTTACTCTGAGTAACTTAGCATCACGCTAATTTTTTACGCGCTGCTTGTTTTGAACTCTGCGCATCGTGCGCAGATAGTGCAGATGCAGCCACTGAACGAGCTAACTCCGCGTCGACGACAGAGAGTGCTTGCACAACATCCGCGACCGAAGATGGCGATGCACTCACTGAATCAAATCCAAGTCCAGCAAGTACTACTGCCAGCAAAGGATCGGATGCGGCTTCGCCACAGACTCCAGATTTAATGGAATTCTCGCGAGCTAATTGTGCAATTTGTGCAAGAGTAGAAAGAAGTGCAGGTTCCCAAGGATTTAATAAATGTGCAACATTTGAATTAACTCGGTCTGCTGCAAATAAGTATTGCGACAAATCATTTGTTCCAACGCTGACGAAATCAATGACTCCCTTGAGCTGAGGAATCACTGAGACGATGGCAGGTATTTCCACCATGACCCCGACTCGAGTGATGCCAGCTGCTCTTGCCATTGCTGCAAAATCCTTTGCCTCAGCAATAGTTGCGATCATCGGAGCCATAACGCTGACCGAAATCTGCTTACCTGACTTTTGAACTTCCGCTGCAGCGATTCCAATTGCTTCAACTTGCTCGCGATAAAAGTCGGGAGCAACTTCGGCTACTCGTTGGCCTCGTACGCCAAGTGCCGGGTTCTCCTCTTTCTCCATGTGAAGAAATGGGATCGGCTTATCTGACCCTGCATCCAGCGTTCGCACAATAATTTCTCCATCAGGACAAGCTGCAAATGTTGTTGCATAGAGATCGATTTGCTCTTGCCGCGTAGGAGTTGTCGTCTTATCTAAGAAGAAGAGCTCGGTGCGAAGTAGCCCTACTCCAGCTGCGCTGCTCGCCTGCTGTGCATCTTTCACCGAACCCACATTTGCCATCACTGGGATCAGTGACCTTCCGAGGTTTTGTCGCTGCTCCCACCAACGCTGCGAAGCTTCTGCTAATTCGCCACCAACAATTACTTGCGAATTATCTGGATCTAAGACAACAACATCTCCATCGACAAGTTGTGCCGCTTTCTTGCAGGCAACAAGTGCAGGTATCCCGCGTGAACGACAGACAATTGCTGTGTGGGATGTAGGTCCACCTTTTTCAGTAATGACTCCAACAACCACATCGGTAAACGCCACGGTATCCATCGGAGTTAAATCGTGCGCTACGACAATCACTGCACCGCTTTTTGGAAGTGAGACATGGTCAGTATTTCCATTAACTATCTGCACAAGGCGATAGACAATTTCATCTAGATCTGCAACGCGCTCTCCAAATTCACCTTCTGCACCTTGCAACAACACTTTAAATTCCTGCATTGCCAGCTGAATACTTGATGCGGCATTCCATCCCTCTTTGCAGAATTGCGCAGCGGTATCGGCGAGTTCTGGATCTCCGGCAAGCGCTGCCTGCGCTTCTAAAATGTCGCGTAGTTGTCCATCCGCGGCGGCAATTTTCTCGGCAAAGACTCGTTCTAACTCTGCAATTGCGCTCTGCACTTTTGCAAACTCTGCATCTGCTGCATGAGAACTCTTGGCTAATTCCGGAAGAGCGGTGCGTGCTGCCAGTCTAAAAATTGGAGCACGCACTGCGGTGCTGCCTACTCCAATTCCAGTAAAGACTTCGCCCATGTGAAAACGTTACTCGGTAATAGTGGCAACGAGTTTGGCGAAGATTTCTTCAGCCACCTGAGCATCATCGGTATCGAATGAGATCACTAACGTGTCTCCTTCGTGCGCTTTTAAGGTCAAGAGCCGCAACGGGCTATTGCCTTTGACCTGTGCCTGCCCAGCTTTTCCAACTAAAACTTCGCAGGGAGCGCTTTTGGCAACTGCTGCGAATTCATTAGCGGGGCGAGCATGTAATCCAACCTTGACAGTTATGACGCACTCTTTTGTAATCATGGATTTACTACCACCTTGATGGCATCTCCACTCAGAACTGCATCAATGGCATCCTGCACATGATCGAGCGCAACTTTATGTGTAATTAAATCTGCAACATGTACCTTTCCGGATGCAATCAGATTGAGTGCATCGAGATTTTGTTGCGGGCTTGAACCATTTGCACCATAGAGTGTGACTTCTTTGTAATGAACAATATTGGCATCGCATTGAATATAGGGAGCATCTTTCGGTAATCCCCCAAAGAATGAAACTTTTCCACCAGGTGCCACCATTGAAATTGCTTGCTCTTGTGCCTTTGCCGCAGGCGCTGCCGTAATGATGATGCTTGGACCATGTCCATCTGTTACTTTCAATATTTCATCTTCGAGTTTGACCGCCGACATATCAAATGCCGCATCTGGTTTTACGACATCGGCTGACTTTTTCAATCTTCCACCATTGATATCGGCAAGAAATACTTTCGCGGCACCGAGTGCGCGCGCAACTCGTACATGAAGGCACCCAATAGGTCCTGCTCCCATAACAAGAACGGTGTCTCCTTTTTGCACATTGAGAATCTGTTGGGCATTTAACACACAGGCAAGTGGTTCGGTGACTGCTGCTTCATCGTAGGAAATATTGCTTGGGATCTTATTGACGCCATTGACTCTAATGACTTCGTGTGGAATCACCATGTATTCAGCGAATCCACCTGGAAATTGATACCCCATAGAAAGTTGATTGCCACAAATTGTCATGCGACCAGATGTACAGAGCCAACATGTGCCGCATGGGATTGCAGCAATTACTTGAACGCGATCGCCGACTGCATATCCCTGTACATCTGCACCAACGGTCACAATTTCGCCAGCAATTTCATGACCGATGATTTGCGGTGGCTTGAGGCGCGGATGGCCATGATTAAAGATCTTGGCATCAGTTCCGCAGGTAGCGCAGCTATGCACTCTGATCAGAATTTCATTTGCTGCAGGAGTAGGCGTTGGAACCTCGATGATCTTCAGATCTTGTGGTCCGCTATAGAGCGCTGCCTTCATGAGTTCACTCGCCTTCTTACAATCCAGTAGGACTTAAAATCTTTAACACATCGTCGTGTTCATTGGTGCTTAATAACTTTTCAAACTTCTCTTCATCAAGGAGCGCATCGGCCAGATTGCCGATGATTTCTACATGCTCATCGCCTTGTGCTGCGATTCCGATGCAGAGCTTAACTTCCTCGTCATCCCACATAAAAGGATGTGCAAATCTGAGAAAAACAATCTGTCCGAAGTTTACAAACTTTCTTGATTCGTCTGTGCCGTGAGGCATCGCGACAAAATTTCCAAGGTAGGAAGATGCGATCTGTTCACGCTCCCACATGGCTGTGGCGTACTCATTTGTTGCTGCACCGAGCGATACGAGAGCCTGCCCACACAGGGCTACAGCCTCCTCTTTCGAAGAGGCTGTAGCTCCGAAGTGGATTCCGGATTTAACAAGGAGCGGGGGCATAAAGTCCCAGCTGTTGTTTACTCATTGGAGATTGTTCCTCCGCTTTGTATTGCCGATACCACTGATGCGATTGCAGGATCACCCAGAAACATGTCAAATGCAATGACAACTTTATCTGGGACTGCATCTTTTGCCCTTCCACTGAGCCCACGGTGACACAGAATGAGGTCAGCACCAGTTGCAGCTAATTGGTTAACAGGTGAGTGTTTGACGGGAATTCCAAGTGACTTTAATTGCTTAGCCAATTGGTTCGCCACCATAACGCTAGAACCCATGCCTGCTTCGCAGGCAACCACAATTAACTTGATATCGGATCCGGAAATGCTTGGCATGTGTTATCCGTTCTTCAACGAATCTTTGCGAGCCTTTGCTGCATCAAGATCATCGTTGTTGGACTTGTCGGTCTTCAGTAAGAACCAACCAACGACGAATGCGACAGCTGCAGAGACTGCAATTGCAAGAAGCACCTTGAAGGTGTCTCCCTTTGGAGTAACAACCATGTAAGCGAAGATTGATCCTGGAGATGGTGTTGCTGTAAGACCGTTACCAAGTGCAACGTTCATTGCTACACCAGCTGCTCCACCTGCGATTGCAGCAAGGATCAAACGTGGCTTCATGAGGATGTATGGGAAGTAAATTTCGTGAATACCACCCAAGAAGTGAATAACGATTGCACCTGGTACGGAACCACGAACAACACGTGGACCTGCAAACCAGAATGCAAGGAGAATTCCAAGTCCAGGACCTGGGTTTGTCTCGAGCATGAAGAGAATGGACTGGCCCGTCTCCTTAGCTTGAGCAACGCCTAGAGGTCCAAGCACGCCATGGTTAATGGCGTTATTGAGGAAGAGAACTTTGGCTGGCTCGATAATGATGGATGCAATTGGAAGAAGGTTGTTGTCAACGAGTGACTGAATACCATTTCCAAGAACGTCGCTGATGTTGCGAACAATTGGCCCAATACCTTTAAAGCCAACCATTGCCATCACTAGACCAGTAATACCAAGGCTGAAATTGCTAATAAGCATTTCAAAACCAACTGGAACCTTTGGATCTAGCACTGCATCGATCTTCTTAAGTACCCATGCTGCTGCTGGTCCAATAATCATTGCACCAAGGAACATTGGGATATCTGTACCAACGATGACGCCTACGGTTGCAACTGCGCCGATTACAGCACCGCGCTGACCGTGAACCATACGACCACCTGTTAAACCAATAAGTATTGGCAACAAGTTAACGATCATTGGCCCAACCATCTTGGCAAAGCTCTCGTTAGGTAGCCATCCGGTCGGGATGAAGAGAGCTGTGAGTAGACCCCAAGCGATGAATGCTCCGATATTCGGAATCACCATGCCGGCGAGGTTTCCTCCTAGTTTTTGTAGCGATGCGCGCCACCCTGAATGGGAATCCGCGCTGCCGATGTAATTGGTCATGTTATGTAGTCCTCCACTTGAACATGATTTGCCAGACGGTTTCTGGCATTCGAATCAGAAATTGCTTTCTCATTCGAATTCTCTTGGGCATCAGTGCTGTAGATCTTCGCCACGAAGTGATGCCTCCTTCGGATTTATTTCAGTAATTAACTCTGTAGGAATCTGAGTTGGCGGGGTCGAGATTCCGGTTCCGCGCGAAGTAATAGCAGCGCTCGACCAGGCAACTCCGGTCGCCAGCGCCTTGATAGGACCTGCTTTAAATTTTCCGATAAATCCAGCGAGCAGGGCATCGCCTGCGCCTACCGTATTTGTTGCCACAATCTTTTCTGCGCGTGCTCGATAAATTTTTTCTCCATTGAAAAATAAACTTCCTTACTCACCGAGTGAGAGCAAGACATTCTTTGCACCCATCTGATGCATCTGATAACACGCATCCACTGCATCTGCCAGCGTCACGATTGAACTTCCGATCAGACTCTCGGCTTCTTCTTGATTTGGTTTGATTAAGAATGGTTTTGCGCCGACTGCTGCCTTAAGGACTTCTCCACTGCAATCAACTACTACTTTGGTGCGGTTGGCATTATCTGAAATCAGTTTTACCAACCATTCTGGATCAAGGCCTGATGGCAATGAGCCGCCAATCACTCCAAATTCGCTGCGGCGGGCGCGAATTTTGAATCTGCCGGCAATCTTCTTAGCTTCACTCTCGCTCCAAGCAGATGATTCTGCATTTACTTTTGTTGTGAGTCCTTCGTGAACGAGTGACACATTAAGACGAAGCGGTGAACCAATAGGAAGAATTTCTAATTTCAACTTCTCTGCTTCTGCAGCATTTAAGAAAAAATCTCCATTGGCTTTTGCCATAGGGACCATTGCCACGTTATTGACTTTCATCATGGTCAAAACGCGTGAGACGTTGACGCCTTTTCCACCTGCATGCAGCGCAAATTCGCGCGCCCGATTGACTCCGCCTAGATGCAGTTGATTGAGGTGATAATCCAAATCAATGGATGGGCTTGGAGTCAGTGTGGTGATCATGCCAAAACCACCTCAACGCCAGCCTTTTCCATCTCAGCAACAATCTTGGCATCGGCATTGATATCAGCAACGACTCGATCAATATCTTCAAAGCGAGCAAAGCGAGTAGCGCTTGATTTTCCAAATTTGCTGCTATCGACCATCACGATAGTTTCGCGAGCATGCGAAATCATGGTGCGCTTAACCGCAGATTCATCAGGATCGGGGGTTGTAAATCCAATTTCACTTTCAACACCGTTGCTCCCTAAGAATGCAATATCTGCATGGAAATTATCGAGCGCAGTAAGAGTGAGCTCTCCGACAGCACTTAATGTGATGGGTCGGATGCGACCGCTTAATAAAATTACTTTGGTTGATGAATCTCCGATTTGTGTTGCAAGAGTGAGGCTATTGGTAATTACTGTTAACTCTTTTTTATCGCGCAAATAAGGCGCTAAACATTCGGTAGTAGTTCCTGCATCAAGTAAGACAGAGCCAGTTGTTGGCAGATATTGCGCTGCGACTTCAGCAATTTTTACCTTGCTTGCATGGCGTAAGGATCTCCGTTCTGCAACGGAATACTCGCGTGAAAATCGATCGAGCGCGATTGCGCCACCATGTACTCGGCGCATTAAACCGCGACGTTGCAAAACATCTAAATCTCGGCGAATGGTTTCTACCGCAACTGAAAATTCTTGAGCCGCAGAGACAACATCGACCCGGCCATCTCGCTTGGCCAGTTCAACGATGGCGATACGCCGTTCTTCTGTAAGCACCGCAGCTACCCTTCGGATCTTCACGCATAAAACGAGAGGGTGCCCGTTTCTGCCCGATTTTGTAAAGATTAGGGGTCAAACAGGCAAGAATCAATAGGGTATGCGGCGAAATCCCCTCGGCGTGTCGAACGAGTCACACTTCCTTAGGCTCGCTGAACGGCGACGCAACGGACCTACGGAATTATCTGGAAACTTCCCTTAGACAAAGATGTGAAGGAGGCATTTCCAACATCCTAAATCGCATTCAAATATGTTGTCGAGGCGTTTCACCCATTATTCACAAAAGGAGCACGAAAAGAAGTGACAGTCTCCTCTGAATTGAAAGTGGCAGCATAAAACCAGTTGCCCACATGGTTCATAAAATTCAAATGGAGCTGCGCTTGATTAGCGACCATTGACTTAGGACTTAGATGTAAAAAATCCAATCTGTTGCGCCAGAGAAAGTATCTCGCTTCGTCAAACTGAGCATCCTGCGCTTTTTAAAGTGGATTTATATCCTGATAACCCACTCAACTTGAAGTTAGCTGCAACTCCAAGTCCTGTATCACCTTGAGCTCGAACGGCAAATGATTTAGAGGCTAACAAAGTCTTTAAGAAAACTTTCGTGTTTTCGTAAAAAACTGCACTAGGCGTACTACTAACCGGCCAATTCTTTACTTTGCCATTATTAAATTTAACTTGGACTTTACTCTGCGAGTCATCTAGAACCGTATCGTCGGAAACCGTGTGTAAGTAGCCGGAGTAAACTTCCAAAACTCGATCCCGGCAACGAATTGTTAAACTTATCAAAATTTCATCATCTCTGTCAGCAAGTTCTTGTAAATCATCAAACTGTCCTAGGTCTGAGACATAGTAAGTATTGATTGTCACATAGTTGCTTCCAAAGTCATCCTTCTTGCTCGATACAAACCAAGCTTGAGAAACTGATGTAGATGAAAACGTAAAAGCTAAAGTTGTCAGAAGCACAGAAACCACTTTTCGATTCATACCACATTTCTCCTGACTTAATATCCAATTAATTATGCTCTGATATGGCCCCAATACTAGAGTGGTTCTACACTTAGTCCAAGAGAATCTTCAAACTTTTAACTTAAGAATTTGTAACTCAAATGCAAAAACCCCGCCACATGGGCGGGGTTTTTGAACGGGGTCAGTCAATTCCAACTACTCATATGGCCAAGGCCATTGAGTTAGCTTTTAGCTGCAGCCAGATGTGTTTCCGCATCCTTCGCAAACGTAGCAAGCACCTGATGCGCGCATCTTCACTCCGCATGTCATGCACAGTGGTGCATCAGATTTGATTCCCATGGAATCGAGAAGGTCCGATGAAGATCCGATTGTTGGTGCAACAGCTGGAGCAGCCGGTGCGCTTTCAATCTTTACCTGTACTGGCTTACTTGGCGCAATTACAGGAGCCGCCGCAGCAACTGCTTTTGGGGGCGCTGTCGCAACTGACTCTTCCTTTGCGATTTCACGGTATTCGCCACCATTATCAAGTGCTGCTGCACGCTCTGCTGCTGTGTAGAGACCAAGCGCTGCACGCTCTTCAAATGGTAGGTAATCAAGTGCCAAGCGACGGAAGATGTAATCCATCATTGACTGTGCCATACGAACATCTGGATCATCTGTCATTCCAGCTGGTTCAAAGCGCAAGTTGGTGAACTTCTCGACGAATGTTTGAAGTGGAACGCCGTATTGCAATCCGATTGACACTGCAATGGAGAATGCATCCATCACACCGGCAAGAGTTGAACCTTGCTTGCCAAGCTTTAAGAAGACTTCGCCCAGGGCACCATCAGCATATGCACCAGCTGTCATGTAGCCCTCTGCGCCACCTACTGAGAATGATGTGGTGGTTGATGGACGTGACTTGGGAAGGCGCTTACGAACTGGCTGTGCCACAACTTCTTCGACAACAGCATCTTTCTTCTTCGCCTTGCCATCAGAAAGTGGCTGACCAACTTTGCAGTTATCGCGATAGATAGCGAGCGCCTTAAGGCCAAGCTTCCATCCTTCGTAGTAGACCTCTTCTACATCTTCGACAGTTGCATCTTCTGGAAGGTTTACGGTCTTGGAGATCGCACCTGACAAGAATGGTTGGCAAGCAGCCATCATGCGGACGTGGCCCATAGGTGCGATAGAGCGTGCACCGAGTGCGCAGTCAAAGACTTCGTAATGCTCTGGCTTAAGTCCTGGAGCATCAATGACGTGGCCATGTGCTGAAATAAATTCAACAATCGCTTCGATGGTTTCATCGGTGTAGCCAAGACGCTTAAGCGCTAGTGGCACTGTCTGGTTCACAATCTGCATCGATCCGCCACCGACAAGCTTCTTGAACTTCACCAATGAGAAGTCAGGTTCGATACCAGTTGTATCGCAATCCATCATCAAACCAATGGTTCCGGTTGGAGCAAGAACTGAGATCTGCGCATTGCGCCATCCGTTCTTATCGCCGGTTGAAAGGCATGCATCCCATGCTTTATTGGCTTCGGTCCATACATCGATATCGAGTGTGGTCTCCTGCTTAGCAGCTGATGATGCTGCTGCATGCTTGCGCATGACGCGAGCATGTGCAGATGCGTTACGTGCAAAGCCATCGTATGGACCAACAATTCCAGCAAGTTCTGCGGAACGCTTGTAGGTAATACCTGTCATCAACGATGTGATTGCACCAGCAAGTGCGCGACCACCATCTGAATCGTAAGCAAGACCTGATGCCATAAGAAGTGCACCGAGGTTTGCATAACCGATTCCGAGCTGGCGATATGCACGTGTTGTTTCACCGATTGCTTCGGTTGGGAAATCTGCGAAGCAGATTGAGATATCCATTGCAGTGATGATCATTTCGGCAGCCTTACCGAATGTCTTTGCATCGAATGATCCATCAGCCTTGAGGAACTTCATTAAGTTGAGGGAAGCCAAGTTACATGATGAGTTATCAAGTGACATGTATTCAGAACATGGGTTTGATGCATTGATGCGACCTGTCTCAGGATTGGTGTGCCAATCATTGATGGTGTCGTCATATTGAATTCCTGGATCAGCACATGCCCATGCAGCTTCTGCCATCTTGCGGAATAGTTTGCGTGCATCTGTTGTCTCGATGACTTCGCCAGTTGAGCGAGCCTTCAAACCAAACTCTGTTCCATTTTCGTAAGCGCGCATGAATTCATCGCTGACGCGAACTGAATTGTTGGCATTCTGATATTGCACAGAAATAATGTCTTTTCCGCCGAGATCCATATCGAATCCAGCGTCGCGAAGTGCGCGGATTTTCTGCTCTTCAGAGACCTTGGTTTCAATGAATTCTTCAATATCTGGGTGATCTACATCGAGAACAACCATCTTGGCTGCGCGACGGGTTGCGCCACCTGATTTGATGGTTCCGGCTGATGCATCTGCACCACGCATAAATGAAACTGGACCTGATGCAGTTCCACCTGACTTGAGAAGTTCTTTTGATGAACGAATACGGGAAAGATTAAGACCGGCACCAGATCCGCCCTTAAAGATCATTCCTTCTTCGCGATACCAATTAAGAATTGATTCCATTGTGTCATCAACAGACAAGATGAAGCATGCTGATACTTGCTGAGGAGCTGCAGTACCAACGTTAAACCAGACTGGGGAGTTGAAAGAGAAGATTTGGTGCATCAACATGTGAGTAAGTTCGTGTTCGAAGACGGTTGCATCTTTTTCAGTTGCAAAATAACCGAACTCACGTCCTGCCTTTGTATAAGTAAGAACTACGCGATCAATGACCTGCTTAAGAGACCATTCGCGATTGTCGTGTCCTACTGCACCGCGGAAGTACTTGGTTGTAACGATCGTTGATGCATTTACTGACCAAAAGTCAGGAAACTCAACGCCGCGTTGTTCGAAAACAACTTCGCCTGTCTTCCAATTCTGTTGAACAACATCGCGACGTTCCCATGTGACTGTGTCATATGGATGTACGCCTTCAGTTGTATAAATTCGTTCAATGGTGATTCCCTTGCCGTTCTTCACCTTTGAAGTTGGTCGATTGATGACCGTGTCTGACATAGTTTTATTTCCCCGTCTTCTGATGTGTATTGTCTGGTGTTTCTAACTTTTCTACTTCTGGTGCTGCATTCGAAGGAAGGGCGCGGAGAAGTGCAATCTCACCTTCGAAATCTTCAAGGGAGGCAAAGTTACGGTATACCGAGGCATAACGTAGGTACGCGACCTCATCGAGTTCGCGTAGTGGCGCAAGAATTGCCAACCCAACTTCTTGCGCTTCGATTTCAGCTTGGCCGGTAGAGCGGAGAGTCTCTTCTACGCGCTGAGCAAGCAGAACCAAATCATCTTCATTCACTGGTCGTCCCTGGCATGCCTTACGGACGCCGACCAATACCTTTTCGCGGCTAAATGGCTCGGTCGCTCCTGATCGCTTGATGATGTTGAGCAGGGCCACCTCTTGGGTGGAGAAACGCTGGCCGCACTTTGGGCAT
>Ga0255158_1000423_pt1 | contig 13339 bp, 14 predicted proteins | sample Atl_Atlam_RepC_8_2_FD_188426 | JGI IMG/M metagenome (GOLD analysis project Ga0255158, IMG submission 188426) | Freshwater microbial communities from Altamaha River, Georgia, United States - Atl_Atlam_RepC_8h | ecosystem: Environmental > Aquatic > Freshwater > River | place: USA: Georgia...
ATGCCCTTTATATTTCAAATAACAACATGCGGGGGTTCACATGAAGCTATCAAAATTGGCTACTCATTTACAGATCATGTCTGAAAGTATGACAGATGAGAAACACCAAAGAGCAATGAAAAAATTTCAAAAGAAGATCGATGATGTGTCAATGTGTCATGACAGAATGAGAAAATATTTAATGGATTCTGATTTAATGGATTTAATTACCGAACTTGGTGGCGACAAAAAAATTCTTAAAAAAGTTCATGACCATCTTGAAGGCGTTGAAGAAGAATTAGAAGATCTTGTGAGCTCAGTTACAAAATCAGCATTAAAAATGCAAGAACAGGTGAAAAGCCCATATGCTGTTGGTATGGCGGCTGCAATGAAACAAATGAAGGATAAGCCACCACTCAAAAAGGCAACTATCGTAAGGGCACATGAAATAGCTAAGGCCATTATGAAGAAATAAACGCCCTATTTAAAAATTTCTCCAATAAAAAGAAAAGGTCTGCATTGCAGACCTTTTCTTCGTTTAAGATAAAACTTCTATCTTGACAACTACCTATTACACGAATGACAGATTTGAAACTTCGATACGGCCATAGTAATCAGCTGAGTTACCAAGTGATGTTGCGGTATTGGTAAATGTAGCTTTTCCGTAACGTGTCATGAGTGACATTTGTGGGTTATAGGTATTTGGATCGATAACAACGTTTGAAGACATTAATGGAACATATGGGCAGTAGAAGTAACCGCTGTCCATGTCGCCAGTGCCGCCTTTGTAGCCAAGAAGAACTGGCTCGGTGCCCTGGTCGTGATAGATGTATGAATACACCTTGATGCTGCCATTTAATGTACCGACAAGCTTGGTGTTAGCTGGGCCTTCGAATGAACCTGAAACGGCTGGAGCAAACACGGCTTTAGAAGCTGATTGTAGAACTGAAACGACCAGTGGGGACACCACGATCCAGTTAGCTGGACCACGACGTGTTTTACGGGCGATTTCGTTAGCAACTTTGTTGATGAGAACACCGAGAACAGCGTGACGATCACCAACATAGTTTGGCACGCCTGTGAATGTTGAGGACATGTTGTATGTCTCAACTGTACCAGCGAGGCCAATCAGGTCATTGATGATTTCATTGTCGATTTCTGAAACAACGGCAGCTGAAAGAGCAGCTGTCATTTCGGCTTCGAGGTCAAGACCGTGCTGAGCTGAGAGGTCCTGAGCAGCTTCAATTGTCCACTTGGCTTGCAGTTTGCGTGAGCCAGCAGTAACTGTTTGCTTCAGAACTTCGAGTGACATGCGACGACCACCGAATGCTTCATAGTCGGCTGTCAGAGCTGATGAACCAGCTGAAGTTGTTGCTGTCAGAGCTGGTGGATAGCCGGTTGTGCCAACGTCAGCTGATGAGTAGAAACGCTTCATCTTGCTGTTGTTGCCGAATACTTCGTCGCCGGCGCTGATGTCAGCAGCGGTGCCTGGAGCATTCATTGCTTCTGAGAACAAGAAGCGCAGTGAGTATACCAGGCCAACTGGACCGGACATTGGCTGAACACCAACGAGTTCGGAAGCGATGGTGCCTGGGATAATACGGCGGATCATTGGGATAACAATCTTTTGGAAGTTACCGATGGCGCCACCGGAAGTGGTGAGAGCGTCAGCAGTTTCAGCCAAATAACGCTTTTGGTTTTCAAGGACTGGGGCAACAATTTTTTTCTGACGATCGCTGAGACCTTCGAGAAGAACGTCCTTGGTTTCTTGCCAGTTTTCGAATAGATTCATAATGTAATCTCCTATTACAATGTGTGTTAAACTGATGCTAATTTACGAAGACGCGCAATACGTGCTTCTTTTTCAGCATCGTGTTTTCCTTCTGTGATAACTGGAGCGGTTTCGCCAGTAACAACAGTTGTGCTGTCAACGGTTTTGTCTTCGGTGCTTTCAACGAGTGTTTTATTCTCAGGAGCATCTTCCTTAAGAATGCGTCCAACGAACTTATTGAATGACTCCTGAAGCTTGTCTGTTTCGACATTCTTCAGAATTAATTCCATCTGTTCACGTTTTGATCCAGAAAGTGGCGCAAGAATTTCAGCCATTTTCTGTTGGCGAGCCGCAACGCTAGCAGCTGTAGCCTGTTCTTCTAATTTCTTTTCTGCTTCGCGAAGCTTTTGTTCAGTAACTGCGAGTTTTCCCATCACTGATGATTCATCGATAAAGCTCTTGCCGAATTCGCCAACAAAAGCTTCAAAAACTTTACGGCCAAATGTATTTTGACGGGCTTCTTCAAGATCTTCTTTGAGTTCTTCGATTTCTTCTGAAAGACGGATCTCTAAGAAGGCATCAATTTTATCAACAAGCTGGTCGAGCTCTTCACCTAACTGAGCTGCCATGGCGTGCTTTTCTTCAACGAGTTTTGCGGAATATTCAACTTCTAGATCGCGGAAGCTCTCAACATCTTCTTTGAGTTCTTTGATTTCTGATGCGAGTTGAACTGTGATGAAAGAATCCATGGATTCTACCAAGGCTTCTTTGTCTTTAACCCATTGCTCGGCGAGTTCAGCACGAACTTGTAAACCAATTTCTTCTGACAGCTGAGCTTTGTATGCCTCAACTGATTCACTAAATACTTTGGTGATTTCAGCTTTGGTCTCTTCACTAAGCAGCTCTGACGAGACTAATTTTTGCAGAATTTCATCCATATTCTTTCTCCTTTATGTATACCAAAGGTTATCTAAATTTGCTAAAAATATTTTTAGCTGAATCATCGTGAGCGTCAAAGCAAATTGCCAAGCGCATTCTCATTTAATACTAATTTTTAATATCCGTTATGAATAAAATATACTAAAGCGAAATTATTTATAGCGTTTATGAAAAAAACACATAAAACCTATCAGTTTTATGAAAATAATAGAGTAAAAGGGATCTTTGCGATCCCTTTTACATTATTTTAATCAGATACTTAATAATTAACTTTAAACTTCCGGAGAATCTTCTGTATCAGCAGCACCACCACTCACATCAACGTCAGCTTCATCAACTGGGGCCACATCGCTTGAGTACCCCATTATTTCACGTGTTTTTAATGGAAGATATTCTTTAAAAGCTGCAACGGCTGCTTCTTCATTTCCATTTATCATATGATTCAACATATCTCTTAGCGCTGTCTTATCTGCCATATTCATTCTCCTTTATGATATAAACTTCTAATCTCAGTATTAACGTTTCAATATTGAGTCTAAGAATTTCTTGATTTCTGCACTCAAATACTTTTGTGCGGCTTCATCATGGACAACAGCTTCAGCTAAAGTCATGACTTTCTTATTTTCTACAGCTTCACGAATTAAATTTGGATAAGCATCTGGAGCTGAAGGATTTGCTACCAAATCGATAGTAACAAAGCTGAAATTTTCAACGATGCCATTATTCACATCACCTGTACCACGTGAAGAAACGCCAAGTCTTACGCCGCCATTTAACAGTTCTTTAGCGATTTGACCTGATGGAGTGTTGAGCAGTTTGCAACGACCGACCGCATCATTGCCTTCCATGTACATTTCAGTAATGATATGAGAAACATTTTTCAAATCAATTGACAGATTATCTGGATGATTAAGTTCACCCATGATTGATGCGCCGTTTTTAATTTTTTCAGCGCAATAATCTACGGCCTTTGAAATCTCCTGTAATGGATAAACGCGGCCATTACCATTTTGGACTTCAGCCTGCATTAACACGCCGGACAAATAATAATTCTTTTTGTCGTCAATTGATTCAACCAAGTTTGCGCTACCAGGCATCAGTTGTTCAATAAGAATGAGGTTTTTCATAGAATAGTTCTCCTAAAATAGCGATAATTTATTTATAGAAAACTATAGTTTATCATTCAATTATGAAGGCCTTGGTGGTTCTGGTAATTCACCTTCTTCGCCTTCCTCACCAGGTGCACTTGGTCCAGCTACTTTAACTGGAGTTGAACCTGTCATATCTGGCGTTGGCTCCATTGGTTCTTCTATTTCTGAACCAAAGCCAAATTCTTCAGGCTGGACTGCGCTTCCGGCTTCCTCTTCATCTGATAAAGGAACCTCTTTCGATTTGAAATCTGGATCATACATTTGCTGAATATCTGCAACCTTAGTATTATCACTGATATTACGCTCTTGTTTAAGCATGATCTCATTCATCTGTAGATCATCCTCTGTAAAGCCTAAGTAACGCTTAAGAATAAATCGTTTAGACAGATATTTGATACCATCTGCAGAATTGAATGTGTTAATTAATTCTGCGTCCAAACCAGCTTGGCGATACAGCGCGAAGTTTTGCGGTTCTGGCAGTTTAAGCATGAATAGATCATCATCGACCTTAATTCCTGCTGTTTTCAAATACATTTTGAATTCTTTATCTAAAACGCGTTCAATTTTTGCTTGAAGGCGCGTGATAAAGTTTGCAAATCGTAGTTCTTCGATATATGCAATACCGACTTTTCCGTCTGCAACTTGCGCTCCGCCAGCATCGGCTCCACGCATATAAGAACTTGGAATACGAAGGCCCCTGAAAATTTTACCTTGGAAATAAGTTAATTCTGAATTTTCGCCAAGATTTTCGCCACCTGGCAGTGTTTCAACTCGAGAGCCGCGACCGGCCGCAGTTTGTGCGAAGAAATAATCTTCAGAAATTGAATGTGGATTATATGTACCATCCACCATGTCTTGGCCAGAAGCTGATGTATTTGGGATCCGTTTTTGACGAATATCATTTTTAATTTGTTCTAAATATTGCTTAACTCGCTGAGCTGGCATGTTGCCAACATCAATATAAAATGCACGACGTTCTGGGGCACGAACTACTCGATAAATCACCACAGAATCTTCAAGCATTGACAGTTGCTTGAATGTTTTCATGATTGGCAATAATATTGAATCGCCGAATGGCGCGCCAATTCCCATTTCATCAGTTAAGGTGAAATGAATTATTTGGTGAATTGGAATAACTTCAGCTTGTTGTTTTTTGATAGTTTGTAAGCCAATTGAAGCTGGAGCTGAAGAAAGGCGATTTATATGATACGCAACTTTTCTGCCTTTTGCGTCAATTTCAATACCAGTCACATCATTTTGTTCAATAAATTTCCATGGAGCTAATGGTGACTCACGTTCAAAAAAGCAGTCACCGTACTTAATAACGTGGCGCGCAATTCTGTAAATTCTATTATTGAGATCTTGATGATTGCACCAATGTCTTACTGCAGCTCGTAAAGCTGTGACGACAGATTCATTTACTTCTTGACTATCTTCAGTTTGATATTCAATTTTAACTGGCAGTTTCGTGCGTTTATCTTCGGTAGCAATTTCTTCAGAAATCGTATCAAGAGCGCGCGCAATATCGACATCTGAGTCCATCATGTCAAACTGTTTATAACGCTGTTTACGTGAACCGATGCCACGCATAACCTGGTTATACCATTTAAGACCATCTAATTCTAGCCCATAAGAATCTGGAAGATTATCTGGAGCTATTATGGTTGATCTTTGTGAAGGTGATGATGGTCTAACTATTTTCCAATAATTTACCCAAGATGCCATTATATTTTTCCTTATATTATCTCATTGCTGAACCAACAAATGATGGCTTTGATAGTGTTGGTCTAGTTTCAAAACCGCGACCGCTGCTTTTATTAGCAACAACTTTCAATTGATCATTATTTGTTTTTAGAATTTCTACAATCTCACGTGAGATATTTTCGCTCGAGCGTAAAATTGTAATCATCTCTGCTTGTTGGTCGACTAATTTTTGATTCAAACTTTGCTGATTTACTGTATTTATTTCTGTTGGTGTTGCTACTATAGCGGTTTTAGCTAATTGTGTCTCGGTAGATGGGATAGCAATTTGCTGCGTTTTAGATATTGGGATTGCGCTTTTTGCTGTTGGGATTGGCGATGGAGCAAGTAATTCTTTTGATTTGTCTCCGCCAAATAAATCATATAATGAGGACCCAATTGATGTTCCTGTCCCTAGTTCAAAAAGCTTATTGATTCCTTCACCTACCGCGTATCCAGCAGCTCCAGCTGCCATAACGCCTGCTGCCGGTCCGGCCAATTTTGCTAATCGGCCAGCCACTCCGGCGCCCTTACTTATTGCGCCTTTCATACCACCGCCAGGAATGCCCGCAGAAGCACTTAGCGCCGCAGCCGCAGCCATCAATGAAGATCCTGCTGCTATGAGTGAGCCACTGCCGGCAACAATTGAAGCCGTTAAACCAACTGCTGACACGGCCAACTGTGCTATTGGATTTTCCATGGCATTTTTAATAAATGTAAATGTTTCTATTCCATTTGCTAAAGTTTTATCAGCTGCATTTCTCTGCATAGCTGATATAACTTCTGAATCAGATAACATCTTACCAGTTGCCGATTGAAGCGCCACTCCAGCATCATACAACTGCTTTGAGCCTCCTCCCATGCCCTCTTCTAAAACATTCACCACGTTTTCTTCTGCTAAACCGCCTAAAGCTAATGTTTGTGCAGATTCATTCATTGTGCCCATAAACTTTGCTAAAGATGTTCTTTGTTCATCTGTCGCACGCCGGCCAAGTCTAATAGTTTCTGCGGCAGCAGCTCCGGCGTCCCCCATGCCTAATATTGCGGCCATTTGTTGAACACGAGCAGCCTGCTCAAGTCTAGATGTTACTTTATCTTTTTGAATTGATAATAATGCAGATTGCGCCGCCTCAGCCTGTGCCTTACTTAACCCATATGTTGTTTGCAGCAATACGCTCTGCGCTCTAAATGATTCTATTCTTGCGGCTCTTTCTTTAACGCTAAATCCTAAATTTATTTTTTGTAAATCCGTATTTTCTGCAGCTGCTTTTGAGAATTCAATATATTCTTTTGCAGTCATGCCAGTTACACGACTTAATTTTAGGAATTCTTTTTCTTGTGATTGTACTGATGCGTTCATGCGATCAGTTTCACGCGCAGAAATTCCAGCAGATAAAGCATTTTGCCTAAATGCTGTTGCCATTTCGAGAGCATCTTTTGCGGCAACCCCTTCATTTCTTAGACGGTCTGCTGAAGCGTCTAAACCCTTAATGAAGGTGTCATAATCTGTTTGCGCAATCTGTATTCTACTTTCCGTTATAGCCTTTGTTAAATCTTCAATTGGTACACCAAATTTTGTTAAAGAATCAGTTAATATGTTTAAAATGTTGTTGGCTGGGATTTGCGCTTGTACACCAGCAGTAACTGCAGAATATAACTTATTGAAAGACGCTGCACCGAGCGCAGTAAAACCAGCAATTGACACATTCGCGAGGCCAAATTTTCCTGCGAGCGCTTGAGCGCCTTTTGAAAGAATTTTATTTCCTTCAATAACCTTTTTATGCATCACTGCATTTTCTGATAATCTTTTTACTACTGTGTTAGATTCTTCACCGATTTTTATTAATTCGTCTTTTAACGCCACTGCGCCTTTCTTTTCTAATTCCTTAAGCCTATCTTTGGTGACACCCATTTGTTTGCCCAATTGCTTTAGCCACCATACAGATAATTCTGTGCCATTTGATTGTGCTTCAGAAAGTTCTTTCTGAAGTGTTGCTGCTCCTTCGACACGTTTTTTCAAAATTTTGAACACTTCACCCATACCATCACCATCATCTGCCAGTTTTAATAACGCATCACCAGATGAACCTACCATGTCTTCCATTGATGACATGGTCTTAATAGTATTTTTAAATGCTTTATCTAATTCTTTATTTGTGAATATTTCTTGTTCATAGATTTTCTGAAAACCACCTATAATCGTATCAATACTATCAGCAATACCAGAAAAAGAAGCACTTGCTTGTTTTTTAATGTACTCTTCTAATTGTTTTGGCGAAGAAAAATCCTTCCGTTTCGTGCTTGTTCTTTCTGCTGTTTTTTCTTCTTTTGCTCTGGCCGTTCTATCTCCAGATAAAGCTGCAGACATTGCCTTACCGATTGCGGTAGACATAGCAGTTGAAAGTTTCTGGATATCTTCTGGAGTAAGAGACATTATGGGCAACCTATAAAAATAGTAAATACTATATGCCGGATATTTATTGCTTTTCTAATTAATCCAAAATTACACTTTCTGGCTAATATTCATATTCATAATAAAGGAGATGCAATGTCATCAAATCCTCTTCTCCAGAAGCTGAAATTGCCAGGTAGAATTTTTCAGCTTCCATCATCTGGTTATTTCTATAAAAATGATGAGTTAATTGGGTCTTGCAAAAACGCAGAAATCCATGTCCAACCATTATCGGCAATAAATGAAATTTCTATTAAAAATCCAGATATGTTATTCAGCGGCCGGGCAATTGAAGAAGTATGCGGCGCCTGTGTTAGTGATATACTTAAACCTCGCGAATTGTTGGCCAAAGACGTTGATGCTTTAATGGTTTTCCTCCGCCTTGTAACATATGGTCCGCACTATGAAATAGAATTCAAACATAACTGCGAAAATGCAAAAAATCATGCATACGTTATAGATTTGGAAGGCGTTATTGCTAAAATGAAAATGTTGGACCCGACGATTGCTGAATCTAAAATGACGGTAGATCTTCCAAATGGGCAACAAGTTAAACTCCGCCCCATTCGCTATCAGCACTTAATTGAGGTCTTACAGAAGAATCACGCTAAACGAGAACTCACTGCTGATGATATGAAAGAAAATACTGTTCGAAATCTTTTGAATATCATTGAAAGTGTAGATGGTATATCCGATACCGCGATGATAGAAGAGTGGATTCGTAATATTTCTACTCCTCTCGCAAATAGATTGGTCGAAAGAATTGATGACATAAATGATTGGGGCCTCAATACTATTGAAAAAATTGCCTGTAAAGATTGCGGCGAAATCGTTGATGTTGATATTCCATTAAACCCAATTTCTTTTTTCACCGAATGATTGACGCCGGAGATATGTCAAAAATACAAAGCCACATTATGACTTTGGGAAAAGAAGTTCGTTCAATGATAAAATCCGCATTTGAATTGAGTTATTTTTCTAGAGGCGCTTGGTCATATCAAGATGTATTGCAGATGTGTGCTGCAGAAAGAGAGATGGCTTTAGAATTTATTAATAAGCGGCTCGAAATAGCAGGAAAAATGGCATATCCGGTATTCTAATCAGTCCTGGAATTCATACACTTAGAAAGGACAAAAGGGAGACGCTGTCTCCCTTTTCTATAAATATTACTTAAAAGGCTCTAAATTATGCAGTTATCGTGTTTTTCCTTGGCGCTGCAACATTTTATATTGCTGCTTGAAAAACTTATATGATGCCCTCTCGCATTCTTTAGCTAAAGTAATCGTTCCGGTAATTTCAGGCAATAACAAATTTCCATCATTATCTCTTACAGCTTTTTGACCACCTGATACCATATATTGGCGCGCCAGCGGACCTTTCACTACGCTCGCATCATCTTTTCTGAAACTTTGTTTAATCATTCTTCTAAGTTCTTTTGCAACTACGCCCCTCATATTACTCTCCTTTTAAATTAAATCATCCCAACATAACGAACGTTTATTTCAGCGTCTGCATGATCAATTATAAAACCACAATTATTCGTATAGAACAGCATTTCCCAAGCATTCGTGGAAGGAACGCCAGTTTTTCCGAGCTTCTGTCTAATTATAATGTGTTTTATGTCTTCTTTAAGTTTTAAGTTTTCTACATAAATTGGCTGACACCCGGCCAATTCTATCTTATTCACTCTTTTAATTGAAGGAAAATTTCTTTTAGAAAGTTCTTTCCATTCTGCAACATCAACCTCAGAAATTTCAAATAGGGCTTTTTGAAATTGGCATGAGTGTAAAGTTGAATGATGAGGCAGAATTAATTGTTTTCTGCCTTTATGTTTTTCGCAAAAAGAAATCGTGGCCGACACCATAGCGGATACCGTGGCGTCATGTAATGAAACTTGCCCAGGTCGCATGCCTACGACAGATAATATCGTATCTCGTGTAGGTGGCATGTATGGCATGATGTTGCCTGCTTGGCGAGCATTATACGGGGCAAGAAATTTTTCGATTTTTGAATAAAGCCAAAAAGTGTCTTTAACTTGTTTCTGTAAATCGGTGAAAGGTTCTGTCCCTGGACGTAATACGTCAAGTCGTGCTTTATATTGCATAATAGGGAACTTTATAAAGGGGAAATATACCTGAAATTATTTATGATCGTAACGTTTCACTGAGATTCGTTTACTAAAATTTCATATATTGAAAAACTTTTAATAATATGTAAATACTTATTTAATAAACACAATTATAAAGAAAAATCATGTGGCTATATGAAGGTACTGAATTTACTGAAGATAAAATAGGAAATCATGTTGGCTACGTGTATTTAATTACCAACAAACTTACTGGTCGCAAGTATATTGGTAAAAAGCTTTTCTTCTTTGCAAAAACTAGAACTATTAAAGGAAAAAAGAAAAAAGAAAAAGCAATGTCAGATTGGCCAATTTATTGGTCTTCATCAGAAGAGTTGAAGGCCGATGTCAAATTACACGGTGAACAAAATTTTACCCGTGAAATATTACACTTGTGTCCAAACAAAGGGACTCTATCTTATATGGAAATGAAAGAACAAATTATGAATGATGTTCTTTTAAAGCCCGATGAATGGTACAATGCCTTTGTTGGTGGTAAAATCCACCGTAAGCATGTAAAAATGACAGCTGAAGCTAAAAAATTATAGCGGTGTAAGTTTAAGAGCTTTAAATTTCATTGGCGAATATACTTTTACTTTTCCGTGCGAATCTTCTATTTCCAGAGTTACAAAATAACCTGGCTTCACGAAAAGTTTTTTGCCATTGGCCTCAATTGTTATTGGTTCGGCGCCATCATATTCGATAACATCGATAGCGCTATTGATTTTATTATATTTTTCGTAGCCTTCTGCGTCAGGTGCTCCATCTTCAACATTGACGTATTTCTTTAACTCTTTTTCGTCAATAATGTCAGTGTCAAACGGGTCCTTGAAATTTCTAATTTCAAATTTGCCTTCTTCATCCGCAGGTCTAATCTGAAACAGTTCTTGTTTAAAATATGATACACGATCATGCTGTTTCAAGAAATCTGCAAATGAAATCGTTTCATGTTTTTCAGAATCGATTTGCTTCAAATAGTCTTTAAATGACTTGTCGGCCATGATTGAAAATAGTCCTTAGAGGCTCGTAAAATAACTATTTATGAAATTTTCAAAATACTACACTTATTCAAAGTGAATATTTGAAAATCCATTCTCTTTGACTACAGTTAGTTGGCGATCAAATCTGCCTCCAGTTTCAGACCTATTTGAAATTATCCAAATTCCTAATCCCTCGTCTCGTGATTTATTTTTGATAGTTTTAATTACTGCTTCTAGACCTTGAACATCTAGAGAAGCCTCTATCTCATCTAAAAATAGACAGTTAACCGCGCTGTGAATTTGATGAAATACATCTCTAAAAGCCAAAGATAGCGCCAGATTTACGCGTTTTTTCTCACCACTTGACAAATTTCCAAAATCTAATTCACGATCAAATTCAGAAACAGAGCAGCTCATATCATCATCAAATTTGACAATATGCGGCAGACCTAAATCATGAGTATACGAATTAATTCTAGTGTTCAAAAATGGAATTGTTTTATTGATGATTTTCTTACGAACAAATGAATCCTTATTGGTTAATAACTTCAATAAGAATTGCTGGTGTTCAAGATGTTTTTTCAAAGCATCTAGTTCTGAAAAGTTAACTTCCTCAATAGATTCTTCCTTTAGAACTTCATATGCTTCAATATGAGGATTTGTTCCAGCTTTTAATTCTTGCAATTTCTTATTAAGTTCTTCAACGCTAGACTGTTTGCGAGTTGCTTCTGTGATAGATGAAAATTTACAAATGCTTTGCGCATCTTTCTGTTGCAATAAAATTTCTTCGAGATCTTTACTTGTTTTGTCATTCTTTTCGACAAGCATGACAGCTTCAGCTTCACATTCATCGAGCGTCTTTTTAAGTTCATCGATCTTTTTATGGCTGTCAGCATATTTCTGTAAACAGTATGGACATTGATCGAGTTCAAGATGTGATAACTGCTTCATCAGATCTTCGATCTGTTTTGTTTTTCTCGAAAGATCTTTGTCAATACTCTGCTTTTCGGTGTTGAGCTTAGTTATGTTTGGTTTTAATTCTAGTAATAGCTGATGTGCCTCAGTTTCAACTGAGAAGTCAATAAGAGATAGGTCCTCAAGATCCGTGATTAATTTTTGAATTTGAGCGTCCCTTTCAGAATCCCATTTTGTTATTCTGAGTTTGGCCTCTTCCAATTGTTTTAATTGTCTGTCACGTGCTTTAACTTGCTGATCAATTAGCTTTTCTTTGATCTGAATATCGGTTTCAGTTTCTTTAATCATGTCCTTCAGATTTGCGGCTTTTTCTGATAAGATCGTGATATTGAAAAGCTCTTCGATCAATGTTCTTTGATTTGCGACCGACATTTCCAAGAATGGAACATCGCTGCCTGAGAAAATGATAACCTTGACAAATAGATCATAACTAAAGCCAATTAATTCATTGACCTTTTTATCAGTCATGGCGATACTGTCTGGCGTAATGTCTACACCATTTTGAAAAAGTTGCACCGTGTTACTTTCGCCGCGCGTTCTATAAATTTCAAATTCATCTTCATCTTTAGAAAAAGATAAACGAACTTCCATCAAAGTATTCTTTGATGAATTTGTCTTATTGATCAGACGTTCTTTGCTGATATTCGAAATAGGTTTGTTAAAAATGGCATATGAAATCGCATTAATTATCGTGCTTTTGCCAACACCATTTGCACCACCAGTGTCAACATTTTTGCCAATGATTAATGTTGTGCCATTGAAATCAATATCCAATTCTTGGATAGCATTTCCAAATGAGAGGAAATTTCGTACTTCGAGTTTTTTAAATGTAATCATAGTAATTTATAGATCTTTACAAGTTCATCATTTGAAATGGTTGTAGTTCCCGGAACCTTCAATAATAATTTTTCTACCATCTGATCGATATTACTTAGTTCCAATGAAGCAATTTCTGGATCATCTTCATTGTCTCCAATAAGCGCCTCTTTTTTCTCTAAAGTATTTTCTTCAATTACGAACTCGCGTAATGCATAAGTTTCAATCATAGCTTGTTTAATGTTTTGCGCATCCTGGTAACCAATATCCACATCTTTCAAACAGCGAACCTTTGAACCACGCCTTGGTTCCCAAGGTTTTTCGGATGATAGACTTGATAGTGTAATTTTATAATACAATGGCGAACCTTCCCAATTAATAAACTCAACATCATCATTGCGTGTATCAACT
>Ga0255158_1000424_pt1 | contig 13330 bp, 10 predicted proteins | sample Atl_Atlam_RepC_8_2_FD_188426 | JGI IMG/M metagenome (GOLD analysis project Ga0255158, IMG submission 188426) | Freshwater microbial communities from Altamaha River, Georgia, United States - Atl_Atlam_RepC_8h | ecosystem: Environmental > Aquatic > Freshwater > River | place: USA: Georgia...
CCGCTCAGCCAAGGCCAAGAGTTGCGACATGAATTGGCGCTGGTTGGCCTGAGACATGAGTCCGTCATCGGCCTCACGAATGGAGCGCTCCTTTTGGCGGTATTCCTCATACATGGCGCGCACTCGCTGATGGCTGGCCGTGAGCTGCTCCAAACGGGCACGGCTTTGGGCCAGCTCTGCTCGGCACTTTTGCACTTGGTCGTGCGCCTTGTTGGCCAAGACGCTCCAACAAGCTCGGGGGGTTTGGGTGGCGGTGTTCATGTTCAGCCCATCAATTCACGCAAGCGGTGCAAGGTGGTGGCGGCGTCTTCGCTCTCGTGCATGCCTTGCCTCAAAAAGTCTTCCATCTGGCTACGCAGCCGTATGGCCTGGTCCAGCTCTGGGTTGCTGCCTGCTTCGTAGGCACCCACTTGGATCAGGTCCTGGTTTTGCTGATACAAAGACCACAATCGCCTGAAGCGATTGGCCAGTTTTTGATCCTGCGGATCCATCAGGTTTTGCATCACCCGCGAAATGGACCCGTTCAAATCAATCGCAGGGTAGTGGGCCGCATCAGCCAGCTTACGTGACAACATCACCTGCCCATCCAAAGAGGCTCGGGCAATGTCCACAATCGGATCGCTGCCGTCGTCGCCTTCGGCCAAGACCGTGTAAATGGCAGTGATGGACCCCACACCATGTCGGCCCACGCCAGCTCGCTCAATCAAGGTGGGCAGCAGCGCAAATACAGACGGCGGATAGCCTTTGGCTGTGGGGGGTTCTCCCACAGCCAAACCAATTTCTCGCTGTGCGTGAGCCACGCGGGTGAGGCTGTCGACCAGCAGCAGCACGCTCTTGCCCTGGTCGCGGAAATATTCGGCAATCACGTGGGCCATGTGGGTGGCTTTGAGGCGCAGCACCGGCGACACATTGGCCGGCGCCGCCACAAGCACCGACTTGGCCAAGCCCTCTTTGCCCAAGGACTCTTCAATAAAGGCCTGCACTTCTCGGCCACGCTCACCAATGAGACCAATCACCACCACATCAGCTTCGGTGAACCGGGTCATCATGCCCAGCAACACGCTCTTGCCCACGCCGGAGCCGGCAATGAGGCCCATGCGCTGGCCACGACCGAGTGTCAACATGCCATTGATGGCTTTCACGCCCACATCCAGCACCTGATGGATACCTCCGCGCTCCATCGGGTTGATGGGTCGGCCTTGCAGTGCCAATACGTCGTTGCACACTGGCGGCGGCAAACCATCCAACGGTTGCCCCCGTCCATCGATGATGCGGCCAAGAAGCGCTGGCCCCAAGGCCACGCGCGCTGAATGGCTGATCACTCGCACTGTGGCGCCTGGCCCAATGCCCTGCGGCTCACTAAACGGCAGCAGATACAGCGTTTGGTCGTGAAATCCCACCACCTCCGCATCCACGCGGTGACCCGTTGGGTCAATGACTTCGCAGCACGCACCCAATGGCGCCATCAGGCCCCGGGTTTCCAGGCGCATGCCCACCAGACGCACCAACGTACCGCTGCGCTGCGGCGGCGGTGCTCGCAAGCCCGTCACCAACTCGGCCACGTCGCTGGAAAAATCCATCATGCGTCCTCGATGTCCGGCTTGTTGCGACGCGATGGCGCTCGCGCTGGGGCGGCGTTTTCTCCGCTCACATCCTTCACATCCTGCACATCTTGTACGTCTTGAACGTCTACTTTGGACCGAGCCCAGGGCCGATCTGATCGCGCCATCAAGCCTGGGCGATCCACATCGGCCGCCACATCTTCGGCCGTGGCCGGTCGCAACAACACCGACTTGGCCGGCCAAGCGCCGGGGTCAGACAGCAACCGAGCAGCCATGGCTTCCAACCGGTGCTCGATCAAATCCTGCACGGCCGTGTCGTTCACACGAACCCGCACACTGCCTTCACGCAAGTTGTCGTCCGCTTCCAGTTGGTATTCTTTGAGGGCGTCTTCGCCCAAGGCTTGCAAGCGCTTCAGGTCTTGCGGGTTGAGGCTCACGGTCACTTTGGCACCGGGCTGCTCCAGCGCTTGCACGCACTGGCTAATCAAACGTTCCACCACTTGGGCATTGACTTGCAGCTCGGCTCGCACCAATTGCTCGGCCACATGCAAAGAAAGTTTGCGCAGCGGCTCAAAAAACCGCTGGCTGTCTTGATTGAGGGCTCTCAGCTCAATGCCCAAATGGCGCAGCAATTCTTTTTCTTGGGCGCGTTCGGCCTCCCACTGCTCGCGGGCTTGCACCACGCCGGCTGCCAGGCCTTGTTCATAGGCCTGCGCACGGGTTTGCTCCAACTCTTGCTCACTGATGCCCACCCAATGCGGCGCAGGAGGCTCCACCAACTGCCCAGTCGCATCGATAGGTGGAGCATCGGTATCGGTGGATGCCGCTTCCACGGGCTGCGCAGAAGGGTCTGGCCTCTGCGCTTGAGCTTCTGTCTCGGCCAAGGCGGCGGCATCGCTCGCGTGCCGAGACTGCCCATCGGTGGGGTCCAAGCGGGGCACGAGTTTCCAAGGTCCAAAGGACGAGCTGGCTGACTCGTCCCAACTCGAGCGCAGAAACTGAGGCGTCTTGGCTTTGGGCTTGGCCAGCAAGCTGCTGGACTGCCAATCGGCCGCCTCGTGATGCACGGCGCTCGAGGTTGAGCCTTTTTTAGACAAAGTCATCACCGCGTCCTGCCAGCACCAACTCACCCGCATCGGAGAGCTTGCGTGCAATACGGATCACCTTCTTCTGCGCTTCTTCCACGTCGGTGATGCGCAGCGGACCCTTGGCTTCCATTTCATCCACAAACAACACACGGGCTCGCGCCGACATATTGCTGAAGAACTTGTCCTTGACAAAGTCGGGAGCGCCCTTCAATGCCGTCATCAGCATGTCGGGTTCGACGTTGCGCATCAAGGTCTGGATGCCGCGGTTGTCCATGCTCACCAAGTTGTCGAAGGTGAACATGTTGTCTTGCACACGCTGCATCAAATCGGCGTCGAGCTTCTCCAGCCCCTTCATGATGGCCGACTCCATGTCCACCTTCACAAAGTTCATGATCTTGGCTGCCGCCTTCACGCCGCCAAAGCTCGACGAGCGTGCCGAGGTGCTGCTGGCAAACTGCTTCTTCATGATGGCTTCCAGCTCTTCCATGGCAGAAGGCTGCACCGTCTCCAAGCTCGCCACCCGTTGCAAAATTTCTGGGCGCGCCTCGATGGGCAAAAAGCTCATCACGTCGGCTGCCACGTCGTATTCCAGCACCGACAAAATGATGGCGATCACCTGCGGGTGTTCGCCGCGGATCATGTCGGCAATGGAGCGGGCGTCCATCCACTTCAAGATCTCCAAGCCCTTGCTGCCCTGGCCCGGCATGATGCGGCCCAAGACCGATGCGGCTTTTTCTTCGCCAAGCGCGCGCTTCATCACCTTTTCTACGTAGTCGCCGGTGCCCAAACCCAAGCTGGTCTGGCGCTTGAGGGTGGCCACGAAATCATCGAGCACCACGTTCACGGCCTCTTGCGACAGGTCTGACACCGACACCATGGCGCCGCCCAAGGCCTGCACCTCACGCGGGTTCATGTAGCGGATGATTTCTGAGGCCTGTTGCTCGCCCAAAAGCAGCATCAGTACAGCCGCTCTTTGCGTGCCCGACAGCGCATCCAGCTCCACCTTGAGGGCGTCGGTGATGACGATGTCGGACTCACCCGGGCCCGTCTTGGCGTCCTTGCCGTCTTTGCCCTTGGCGTCTTTGCCGTCTTTGGCTTTTTCGTCTTTTTCTGCCATGGTGTTGCTCCCGGTACAGCCTTAGCTGACCTTGATCATGTTCTTCAGCACGTTGGCCACGCGGGCGGAATCCTCGGCCACCAGCATGCGGATGAGGGCCACCTTGTCGTCGTAGGTGTTGGCCGTGTCCAGCATGTCGGCCGAGATGGCGGACTTCTTGGGTTTGAGCTTGGCCTTGATTTCTTCCAAGGTTTCGCCCTCGCCAATCTGGATCATGCGCTTGTCTTCGTCGCTCAGCTCGCCATCGCCCAGCATCTGCTTGGCCTTCTCGGCTTCGGCCTCAGCAGCAGCGTCGGCACCGGTGAGCATGCGCATGACAGGGCGCACCACCACCATCATGAAGATGATGAAGCTCAGAGCGATCAGCGCCGTCTTGATGCCCGATTGCACCTTGTCTTCAATGTACCAAGGGATGCTTTCCATCGGTGCAGGAGGCTCAAATTTGGCCGGCACCACCGACACGATGTCACCGCGTTGCTCGTTAAAGCCCACAATGCCGCGCACCAGCTGCTGCATGCTTTCCAACTCTTCGGGGGTGTAAGCCACCGTCTTGGGCGCATTGGGGTCCGGGGCAGCGCCGGCAGCGGGCGCAGGCGCAGGGCGCTCATTGACCACCACAGCCACGCTCACCTTTTGCACGCCACCGGTGGCGTTGCGCACATGCCGCACGGTGCGGTCAATCTCATAGTTGCGCGTGGCGCGGCTGCTCAAAGTGGCCGCACTGTCGGTCTGGCCCTTGTTGGTATCGGCCTGCGTGTTGGTGCTGGCCGTTGTGGCGGCAGGCGGTGTGTTCGACAACGATCCTGGCACGCCCCCGGCTTCCAGCTTCTGACCCCGGTCCTCAGCCAACACCTCAGATCGGGTCTTGGGCCCTTTGTCTCGGTTGTCAAAGTCTTCGGTGGTGCTTTCAATTTGGGTGAAGTCCAGCGACAGGTTCACCTGCGAGCGCACATTGGCCTCTCCCACCACGGGAGCCAAGATTTGCAAGATGCGGGTGCGATACACCTCTTCCAGCTGCTGCTTGTGCTGCTCTTGTGCGGCGGTGAGCCCCAATTTGAGTTCGGTAGCGCTTTGCGTGAGCAACTTGCCCACGTTGTCCACCACGGTCACGTTGTCAGGCGCCAAATACGGCACGCTGGACGAGACCAAATGCACAATGGCCTGCACTTGGGCCTGCGACAAAGCGCGCCCCGCAAAAGGCGCCACCACCACGGAGGCTTTGGGCGGCGTGCGGTCTCGCACAAACACACTTTGTTTGGGGGTGGCCAGATGCACGCGTGCGCTTTGCACGGTGCCAATTTGCATGATGGTGCGGGCGAGCTCTTGCTCCATGGCCGCGTTCACCTTCACCTGCTCCATAAATTGGCTCGTCGTCATCGACGATTGGTCTTTCAGCGCATCCAGTCCGGTGACGCCGGCTTTGGGCAGCCCTTGAGCAGCCAAGAAAATGCGGGCCTCGTGGTATCGGGTGCTGGGCACCGTGAGCTGTCCGGTTTGCGCGTCGATCTTGGGCTTGAAATCAGCCCCCCGCAAAGCCTCGTAGGCGGCTTGCTGATCAGACTCTTGCAATCCAGGCATCACCGGACGGTAGGGCGTGGCCTCCATCCAGGCATACACCATGGCAAAGATGATCAACATCACCGCCACGGCCACATAAGGCAAAGAGCGGCGCACCGTGGGCTGAATGAGCACATTGCGCACGGTCTCGGTCAAGGCAGCACTGCGCCAACCCACCAGGGCGGTGGAAGCGGGCGCATTGGCCGCAGGAGCCGCTGCAGCCCCGGTGGTGGCCAAGGCAGTGCCGGTGGACGCCGGTGCAGCGCCTGCGGCATCTGGCGCGGTGCCTGCGGCGGGTCCTGAGTTCAAAGTGGCGGTGGCCATATCAACGTACTCCGATCATCTTTCCTGATTCATGCCGTCAAAGTCCTGTCTTTAGACAGGCATGTTCAGGATGTCCTCATAAGCCTTGAGCACTTTGTTGCGCACCTGCAAGGTGGCCTCGAAGGCAAGGGACGATTTCTGCATGCCCATGACCACCTCGGTCAGGGCAATGGGCTCACCCCGGTCATAGGCATCTTGCATGCCCCGGGCTTGCATTTGCAAGTCGTTGACTTGGCCGATGGCCGAACTGACCAATTGGCCAAACCCGCCAGCCTTGCCGACCGGTGAGGTGGCGTCGGACGCACCGCCCAGTCCAGCGGGTGACTCGAGGTTGGTGGAGGCTTCGGCCTGGTAGGCGCGAAGCGTCTGCAACATGGCCTGGATGGATGCGGGAGATGTGGCTCTTTCAATCATGGTCAATGCCTTGCTTGCTTTGCGGGCCGCTTCAAGCAGCCTGCGCCATCGGGTTCATCGGCAAGCCCATATCCCGCATCTGCGCTAACTTGTAGCGCAGGGTGCGAGGGCTGATGCCCAGGCGCTTGGCCGCTTCTTGCCGACTGGGAGACGCCGCAATGGTGGCCATGATCAATTGATGCTCATTGAGGCGCACTGCGCTTTGCAGGTCGGTTGGCACCACGGTCTCTACCGTCGGCGCAGTGGGCTGCGCCACCATGGGGGTATAGGCGGCTTGCACGGGTTGAGCAGGCGGCACATTCGAAACAGGATGCATCGGTGGCAGTGGTTGCACCACCGCTTCTGTCTCGCGATGGGCCTCAAAAGCCGCCCAGTCATCAAACATCAAGTGCTGCGGCATGATCAAACCATCGGCGCAAAGCACCATGGCACGACGCATCACGTTTTCCAGCTCGCGCACATTGCCAGGCCAGGGGTATTGCAGCATCATGGCTTGCGCCTGCGGGTGCAAATGCCAATAGATCCCTTTGGGTCCGTGCTGTGCCAAGCATTGCAAGGCCAAAGGCACGATATCACCTGGTCGCTGCTTGAGTGGCAGCAATTGCATCTTGAAGGTCGCGATGCGGTAGTACAGATCTTCACGGAACTCTTTGGCCGCAATGGCCAATCGCAAGTCCTTGTTGGTGGCGGCCACCACGCGAACGTTCAAGCCGATGGTGGCCTGCCCGCCCAAGCGTGTGAGCTGTCGCTCTTGCAACACCCGCAGCAACTTGCTTTGCAAGTGCATGGGCATTTCGCCAATTTCGTCCAAGAAGACAGTGCCCCCTTGGGCCTGTTCAAACAGGCCTTTGTGGTCACGGTGTGCGCCTGTAAAGGCCCCCTTCTCGTGACCAAACAGCAAGTCTTCAATCAGGTGGTCAGGCATGGCCGCGCAATTCAGCGCCACAAAGGGCGCGCGCGCACGGGGCGAGGACTCGTGCAGCACACGAGCCAACACTTCTTTACCAGAACCCGTGGGTCCGACCAGCAAGGCCGTGACGTCGGCTTGCGCCACCCGTTGCGCCAAAGCCAGTAAATGCTGACTTGCTGGGTCCACAAACACCACATTCCGGGGCTTGGTGACTGTCACTTCGGGCTCCGGCTGGGTGACGGGCGCGGGTTCAGCCCGCATGTTCTTGAAGGGCGACGTCAGCGCGTGGGCTATGCGTGTCCAGCTTTGCGGTTTCCAGTCTTGGGCGGAAATGACGCCGGCGGCTCCCTGACGGCTGGCCTCAACGGCCAATTCCAATTCATCACGGTCCACGCGGCAATACACGGGCAATGCGTGATCGGCTTCTTGCAAAACGCGCTGCACTTCGATGAGCCGCTCGCAGGTGTGCGACAAGCGCACTACCACAGCCAAGGCGTTGGCGGCATGCGAGACCAAGTCGTCCAGCGTGGGCACGGGCGTCACGTCCCAGCCCGCTTGAGCCAAGGCCATGCGCTCCACTTCGGCCAAGGCCGCTTGGGGGTCCAACCACAAGATGGAAGGACAAGAGACGGTGTGCGTCATCACAAGTGTCTTTCTTCGGTACGAAGGTTTGACACCTTGTGTGCAACGTACGTGCCAACCTTTGCCGCCGGCAATGCCGCCTTTTGCCACGCGGTGGCTCGTTGCCATGCCGGAAATTCGACAGCCGTCGAACGCGGCAAGCGTTGGAAGAGTTAGCGCTGGGTCCGGCCAGGCTTTGCCGCAAAGGCGCGGCAAGGCACGCCGTCGGCGCGTAAGACCTCAAGGGCCGGCAACATCTGAGTCCGAAAGCCCATGTAGTGGCACGCGTAGGGCGTGCTGGGCATGTAGGTGATGGCAAAGTGCGCGCATTGCCAGCAATTAGGGCCAGACCCTTGCGGGTTGGCCCTTTGGACAGATGACAATTCTGCAGGTAGCGGAGCCCCTTGGTTTCGAGCTCGAGTGGGATCAGTCACGACCAACGTCGGCGCATTGCGCTTACCGCGATGGGTTAGCCCTGCAACAACTTTAGAACCGACTGCTGGTTGGTATTGGCCTGAGCCAAAACAGCGGTTGCCGCTTGTTGAATGATCTGTGTGCGCGACAACTCCGCAGAAGTCTTGGCATAGTCCGCATCAAGAATACGGCTGCGCGATTCCTCGGTATTTTGTGCGATGTTGGTTAGGTTGTCAGCAGCGTATGACAGCCGGTTGCTCCATGCACCCAAATTGGCCCGGAAGTTGTCAATGGTTTGGATCGCGTTATCAATGCTCGTCAGAGCGCTGGAAGCCCCCGCCGCGCTGGTCAAAGACAAACCGCTGACCAGCAGTGTCCCCGCGGATATGTTTTGGAAGTAAGCAGAAATGGTGTCTGAAGCCTGGCCCAAAATGCCAACTTGCAGACGCACGTGGAAGGCACTGATGCCTGCAGGAGAGGTCGTCGCAGAACCAATAATGCCGTCGGACTGATTGGTATTGAAGACCACCATGTTATTCCACCGGGTGTTCTGCGAGATGCGGGTAATTTCACTGGTCAGCTGATCGAATTCCAACTGAAGCGCCGAGCGATCCGTGGAGGAATAGGTATCGTTTGAGGCCTGCACAGCGAGCTCACGCATGCGCTGCAACATATTGGTCACTTCCTGTGTAGCGCCCTCAACCGTTTGCAGCAAAGAAATGCCATCATTCGCGTTTCTTACAGCCTGATTCAGGCCACGAATTTGTGACGTCATCTTGTCGCTAATGGCAAGGCCCGCCGCGTCATCGGCCGCGCTGTTAATGCGCTTACCGGTCGACAACTGCTCCATGGCCTTGCCAAGGTTGCGGCTGTTGATTTCAAGCGCATTTTGAGCAATCAGCGATTTGACGTTCGTATTGATGACTGTCATAGGAGCCTCTCTTGTGTTTCAGTAGGGGGCTGATAAATCAGCGCCATATGGTGTCAAAGAATTTACCCATGCTATGCAAAAGTTATGCCAACAATGGATTAAGCCCTTGGTTGTTCTATTTTTGACGTCCCGTAGCCAAAATAGAGTGACCTTAAGCGGTCATCTGGAGGGTAGGTTGAGACCGATTCTGCAGGGCCGCCAATTCAGACACCAGAGTCGGGTGGCCAGGAAATTGAATGAGGCCCTTGACGGTCTCGTCCAAAGCACGCTCAGCCAATCCTTCGCAACGCAAAACCCGCACCCAGTGGCACCAAGTTTCCACGGGTGCGCTGTCACCCTGAACTGCGAGCAATCGTTGCAAAGTCTGGCGCGCCTCGGTCCAATCCTGGCGAACTTCTAAAACCAAAGATCGAATCGCTAAAATTTCTTCACTCAGAGGGGATTTTTCCAATGCCTCGCGGGTCAGCCGGTCAGCCTCCAGTAAGCGGCCCTCTCGCACCATACTGGCGGCAAGAAAGCGAATTTCCCTATCGCGAGAAACCTTGAGCGAGTCGGTCTTGGGGTCCAGCAGCGCCATGGCGCTGCCGTGCGCCAATTCGGACTGGGTTGCTTGTGCCATGGGGAACTCCTGCGTTCAAACCCCCGGCAATGAGTTGCCAGAGGCCCCCAAAAGCAAGCAAATGATGTGCCAGCTTACTGTAGCAGCAAAAGCACGTAGTAAGGCTGCTGATTAGCCTGCGAAAGCATTGCCGCCCCCGCTTCTTCGAGGATCATCGCCCGGGCCAGCTGTGACGTAGCTTTGGCATAGTCAGCGTCCATGACCGCACTGCGAGCCGCTTGCGAACTTAAAGAAATGTTGCTCGCATTGTCCGCGGCAAATGTCAGCCGGTTGGCAATTGCACCCCACAGACCACGAGACCTGTCAATTTGCTCGATCGCAGCATCAATGGTTGACAATGCATTTCCAGCGCCAGATCGGCTAGAAATGGACACGAAAGCCGACAGTTGCGCACTTGCCAGGCTCGCGGAGTTCAAAGACGACATGGTCAGGCTGATGGAGTCTGCGCTGGACATCCCTACATGGAACGTCACCTCCGAAGAAACGCCCAATTCACCCTTCAAAACACTGAGGCCATTCCACTTGGTACTCCCGAGAACACGGCCAAGCTCCGTCTGCAAACCTGAGAACTCAACCTGGAGCGCCGAACGGTCTTGAGTGGAGTAAGTGTCATTGCCTGCCTGTATCGCGAGTTCGCGCATGCGATTGAGCAAGGTGACTAAAGAGCTAGCGCCAGCCTCTGCGGTCTGAAGCAAAGACACTCCGTCGTTGGCATTTCGAATTGCGATTTCAAGGCTGCGCACTTGGCCGGTCAACTTATTTCCGATGGCCAGCCCCGCTGGATCGTCCGCGGCTCGCGTCACGCGCTTACCGACGGACATTTGCCTCATTGCATCCTCCAGGTCACGTTCGTTGACAGCCCTGGCCTCCTGAATGAACAAAGCTCGTGAGTTGGTATTGATGACGGTCATAACAATTGGCCTTGACGCAATCCCTGGAAAGATTGAGCTCGACTCAGAGGGAATCGACAACATGCGGTGCAACTTGAACGGATCTTCGACAGATCTTCTGGCACTTTTCTTGCATTCTGATGCCCAGTGTCAAATCGGCAAAGTTTTGCCACATGGGGAGATTTTATGAAGCTTAGTGCGGATTTGCATCAAGCGCTGTCAAGAATCAATCTGGCCCTTTTCCAGCAAGACGGAAAAGCTTTGGAGGCGGTATTGGAGACTATAGATCTCAACAGCCTGCTAAATCAAGAAACCATTGCTGTGGCGCGAGGCTTGGGAAAGACCCCCTTGGTGTTATTTCTTTCAACACTGGCTTTTCATAATGACATCGACACCCATCGTTCAAGTTTTTGGCTCAGTTGTTATCAGTCGATTGTCAAGAAGTCATTGGACCCTGCTTTTCAGGGTTATTCGCGGGAGAATGTCCTGCGCGTTGTTCTTGAATCTCTGATCAATGACGAGGCACTGACGCATCCGAAAGCAAACCAATCATTTAAAGGGTCGGATCAAGCCTGGCTCGATGCGATTGAGCTAGCGATTGACCATATGAAATGGGGAACTGCCGAAACACTTCTTGGCATATTGAGTTCGAGAAAGACTGAAACTAAAACCTGGCTGCAGATTTCGAGATGCTTGGCGCAAAGACACCCACTTTATGTCGATGAGACTGGCATTAGGCGCGTCGATGTTGACTATCTGGCACTCGCCAATCTTTATTCCAAGTGTAATTCGGTTGCAGAACATGCCAAAATCTATTCCGTCACATCGGCGCTTCATCAGCTGACCGCTAGCGCTTTGGAGATGGCTGGAGAATATGACCTCGCTGTCAAGACGCTTTCTATAGATGTCAAGTCCTCAGCATCGGTGGCGCGCAACGTCGATATCGCACGGTGCCTTTGCAAAAAAGGCGATTTGCTGGGTTCGATCAATCATCTCGATGAAGCCCTTTCTAAACTCTTGACTTCCGGAAAGAAATCCGATTTGGAATCTGATTCCATCGAAGGCAAAAGAGCGTCTGACCCTGTCACGGACAAGCGGTTCGATATTTTGAAAGCCTCGCAAGCTTTAAGTGATCTCACCAAAATTTCAAGCCACGCCGGTGTCCCTATTTTTCTGGTTTCAGGTACGCTTCTGGGATATGTGAGAGAAAATAATCTTCTGGCTCACGACAAAGACATCGACGTTGGAATTATTGGTTGGGAGCTACAGTTTGATCTTTGCAGAGCTCTCCAAGAAAGTGGCCAGTTCAACATCAATCCACTATTCCTGAGAGGTCATCAATCCTACTATATTCCAATTCAGCACATTGCGACAGGAATGTGGATTGATATCTTCGTATACCACCAAAAAGCAGACAAGCTTGTAACAGGCGTTGATTTCTTTTTTGGCTATCGACAAACATTCTCATTCACTCAGTTTGAGCTTAAAGAGATTGATTTTCTGGGTGTCAAGATGACCGCGCCGAGAAACGCCGAACTCAATCTGGTGGAGAATTATGGTCAAGAGTGGAGAACGCCAGATCCATCATATATTTCTCACCTGGAATCCCCTTCAACAGACAACAAAGGCGGACTCCCCTACATGATGACGGCTCGCTTGCAAGCCATTGCGGGCTGCCTGAAGGGCAAAAAATCCAAGCTGACCAAAGTTGTCGAATTGATGTCGACCTATCAGCACCTGCCGGGCGCTATGAGTCCCCAGCTCTTGAGCATGTTACGTCAGTCGTCGGCTGAACATTCTGGCCCGCCGTCAAAACCCCAACAGCTAGAAAACTTCGAAGAGGTGGTTTCTCATGTTTGAAACTGCCTGTATTTTGTTGGCAGGAGGTAGCGGCCAGCGTTTTGGCGGGGACCAACCCAAGCAATTCGCGAGAATTGCCGGAAAGACCGTTCTTGAGCACAGTCTATCTGCACTCCGGGAACACATGCCTGGCTGCCTCATCGTCGTGACCGCCCCATACCCGTCCTTGTCGGTGGTCACCGACATGTTCAGGGACGACCCACTGGTGAAGGTCGTCGCGGGTGGCATCAGCCGACAAGCCTCGACACGGGAAGGGCTGAGAGCTCTTTCACCTTATGGGCCGAAGAATGTCCTCATTCATGATGCAGCACGACCGTTCTTGGATGGGCGCATCGTTCGCGATGTGCTGGATGCACTACAAGCTAATGAGGCCGTTGACGTGGCCATTCCAACGGCTGACACCATCATCTCTGAGCGCGGTGGATTCATAGAACATATCCCTAAGCGCAGCCAATTGCTCCGAGGTCAAACGCCTCAAGCTTTCAATTTTGACAATCTTATTCAGTGCTATGAAAATATTGATCAGCATTTACTTGAAAAATTTACAGATGATTGTGGACTCTATATTTTCTGCCATCCTCAAGCAAAAATAAAAATCGTTTTGGGGAGCGAGGAAAATATCAAAATTACACATCCCACCGATATGATCTTGGCTGACGAACTATTCCGCCTCAGGTCCAAATCTTTAATGACGCAAGGTCCCGGCATTGATGTTCGAGGCAAAGGAGTTGTCATTTTCGGTGGATCGCGGGGGATTGGCAAAGCCATGGCAGATATCCTAATTTCTGGCGGCGCCAAAGTGGAAATACATTCGCGTTCTACCGGGTGTGATATCTCGAGCCTTGACAATGTTGAGTTCTCACTTCAAGAGGCTTGTCTAAAGATGGGCCACATCGATGTGGTCGTGAATGCTGCAGGGCTCCTCAACAGCGGAAATCTAACAGAACAAACTCCGCAGCAAATCCAAGAGCAGATTGCAACGAATTTTTCGGGTGCGTTGAATGTCGCACGTCACTCCCATAA
>Ga0255158_1000431_pt1 | contig 13176 bp, 9 predicted proteins | sample Atl_Atlam_RepC_8_2_FD_188426 | JGI IMG/M metagenome (GOLD analysis project Ga0255158, IMG submission 188426) | Freshwater microbial communities from Altamaha River, Georgia, United States - Atl_Atlam_RepC_8h | ecosystem: Environmental > Aquatic > Freshwater > River | place: USA: Georgia...
GAATCTCGCGCCGCTCAACTTCGAAGTGCATGTCAGCCCTGGGTGATGGAATCCATCGATGCGCGAACGGCCATGACGTAAGCATCGCCCGAAACCTGTTGCGACACCTGGGCGTGCTTCGACGACAATTCGTCAGCCGAACCCGCAGCAATGAACTGCACCGTGTCCCACGTGCGGCCGTCGCCGATAATCGTGCCTTCAGCAGCGAGATTGACCGCGTTCGGCAGTGCGCTGAACGCACCCGCTCGGTCGTCGGTGCGACGCACGATCATCAACACGTGGCGGTCATCATCGGTCTTTGGCCGACCGTGGTTGTCGAGTGAAGGGTTCTCGGGCCGGCAGCACACGATGATGGTGCGCTGCATACCCGCAGCTTTGTGAACGTGCTTGTCGGCAAAGTCGCGTCGTGACTGCATCTCGGTAAACGACTTGCGTGTGGCGTAGCGAACGATCGCGATGCGATCCCAATCTTCGTCTCCTGCTCGATTTTTGACGACATCGCCGACGAAGACGATCGTTGCGCCAATCTTGGCAAGAATTGATGACGGGTTGTAGCGGTCGTCGGCTTCGCGCCCGCTAATTGGCTTGTCGACCCCGGCATCGTCGGTGTACTGCGCAACCTCGTGGTACTTCATGAGGTTGACCATGTAGATCGGGCCGTCTTCGGCGGGGGGACGAGTGGCAAGAAAGACGCCGTAGTCCTTGTCGATGGTTCCGTACTTGTGCTTCAACCTTGGTGTTTCGGCCATGGGCACCCCCTCGCTGGTGTGGGCGAGCGTACCTAGTCGGGTCTGCCGGCTCGTTAGTGGGCATCGGTCCTAGGTTGCTCTCACCTTGGCCATTAGCCCGGGGTTCACTTGCAACAAGACATAATCATCGTTATGTTTAAAACTATGTCTTTCTTACTGCTGCGACGACCCCTTATTCGAGCCGGCTCGCTGGCCATTGTCGCCATGTTCCTCGTTGCGTCGTGCGGCGGCGAGCCCGAGGCTCGAACTCGCAATCGCACCTTGAACTCTGTGACGTGTTATCAAACGCAGGCCGAAAAAGACTCAGCTCTTGCCGACGCTGAGAGTGCTCTCGCTGCGGCTCAGCTACCGGTGATCACGCCAGACACAACGCCAACGCTCAGCGACGCTTCGCCAGCAGATGCTGGTCAACTCGCTTTCATTGGGCCGGTGCAGTGGTGGAAGCGAGTTCCGCGCGCAACCGATACGACGATTCCGGCCAGCACGACGGTTGCCCCAACGACAACGGCAGCATCAACAACGACTGCTGCACCAACGACGACAGTTCGTATCACGACAACGGTCGCACCAACGACAACGGTGGCAGTCACGACCACTGTGGCTGAGACAACGACGACACTTGCCGCATCGACAACCGTGGCACCGACGACAACGGTCGCCGAACCGACCACCACGACTGAACCTGCGGTTCGCACACTGAACCCACCGTCAAACGTTCAGGCGGTGGCCGACGGAACCTCGGTGACGGTCTCGTGGACGGCTCCTGAAGCATCAAACACCCCGGTTGAGGACTACAACCTCATCTGGTCTACCGATGGATTCCGCAGTATCGCTGGTTGGCGTGTGAACGGCCTCTCGGCGACGGTGCCGAACTTTGCCCCTGGCGCCACCGTGCAGGTTCAGGTGCGAGCTGACAACGACACATATCGCGTGTATTCAGGTTGGTCAAATGTGGCGTCAGCAACCATCGCAAGCGCTGCGGTGGAAGAGACCACTACTACCGCGGTCGCCGATCAGTCGTCGGGCGAAGAGACCACGACGTCGCTCGAGACAGCCGATGCAGTCGCCTTGGTAGCCGATCTGCAGTCACAGGTGGATCTCATTAGAGAGACTCCGTTGTGTGCCGATCTCGAGGCTGCCGCCGAGATTGAGTGTGCCGTGCAGGCCGGATTTGATGCTGATCGTCCCGAACTTGCATCCATCACCACATGCCCCGATGCCGACGAGGTGCGCGTGCAGTATGACGGCGGATTTGGTGCTGGAACTGCGGCTGGCGGTGAAGTGTTCCTCATGAACGTGGGTGCAGTCGACCAATATGTCTTTCAGGTGGCGCGAGCAGGGGTCGTGATTGCCTCGGGCACGGTGCAACGTGGCGACACCCAATCATTCACCGGCATCGATCAGGCCTCGCTCGTGACGACGACGACGATCGCCGAAGAAGACGGCGAAGATGCTGCCGCCACTGAACTGATTGAGTGCGAAGCGTCGGCGGGGCTTGACCTCAATGTGGGTATCGCCTATGTCGACCCATGTGATGCCGCAACCGCAGTTCAGATCACCTTCGAAGGCGCAGCGTCAGGCGATATTCAGACAGTTTCTAATGGCAGCCGTGCGTCGGTGCCCAACCCCGACAGAGTTGGCTTCACGTTTGAGGTGTACGTCGGTAACGATGTCGCCGTTTCTGGGTCTGTCGCATATCCAACCGAGCCAGCAGTGGTCGTAACATTGCAGGATTGCCCGGTCTCGGTGATTGATGAGGACGGTTGGCTAAAGGTTTCGGCATGCAATTCGGTAACGAGAATCGAACAGTTCGTAGAGAGAACTACTGGTTCAGCATTCAGATATTCGGTTGACGGCTACTTCCATTGGTTTCAGAAGTGGTCGGAGTCGGAGGGTGCAGCACGCTATGACTTCGGCTTCTACATCGGCGACCGTTTGATCGAGACGTTGTCGGTAAGTGGCGGTGGCGAGTCAGCCGGGGCGAATGGCAGATTTCAGCAAGAAACGTTTGCCGACGTTGAGAGCAAATTCACTGGCAGTTTCGAACGAGTAGTTGAAGAGTCGGGCGAAGTAGTTTCGGGCGGCGAAGGCGGTACAGGCGACCTCGGACCACGCGATGGCTACGTGATCTGCACGGCAACAGCAAGCGTCAATGGTGCACGCTTTAGTTGTGCTCGACCGCTTCAGGTTCAGTTCATGGCAACGGTCCGGGAAAACTCTTATTACTTCGAAGGAGATGAAACGTCGGTTTTCGGTCCGGTTGAGAACGCCGAAAACGGCTATGTGTTCGTTTACAGCAAGGCAACCAACGAGGTCGTGCTTGATGTAAGAGCCTGGGGAGGAGAGCTGGGTACGGATGAATTGGAGTACCAGTTCTATGTTCCTGATGTTGAAATCCCAGAGGAAGAGTTCTTTGACGAAGAAGACGGGCCATACTTCTCGGGCTGGTTCACCCCCGACTTCCCGACTGACTCGGTGTTGAGCTTCACGATTCCTGACGACTACTCCGCCGACTACTTTGAATTGACTCTCACAGGGGAGACTGATGAAGTAGGTGGCTGTTCGAAGGGCGAATTCGGCGCGGCGCTTCGAGCACCTTCGGGTGAGATTGTCGCTCAGTTTGTGATGGCGCCATGGGCCGGTTGTGCGGTTGGTCTCTATGCCGAAGGCGTAGATCCCGAGGAATTTCGCGGAGCAACCTTCGACGTGATCGTGTATGAGATCAATCCCGACGAGACCCCGTGGGAAGGCTCAATCGAATGGTGGGGCACCGTCGATCTCCGTTACGGCGGAGGTTCAGGCTTCGTAGAAGTCGACGACGACGAAGAGGAAGAGTCGATTTCTGATGTCGAGTGGCGAGAGCCGATTGTCCAGGCAGTTGATGCGCCGCAATCGTTCTCGATTGAGATTGGCGCCGGTGGCGAGTTCTTTGAATTCCGCGGTAACAGCCTGCAATTTGGGGACGACTACAACTGCCCGAACTACGTTGACCCATTTCTCAAGTTGTATGACGCCAGCGGCCACGTGATTTCGACGGATGACGACAGCGGTGAAAATGACGAGGGTACGGGGTATCTCTCGTCGCGCATGCGCGGTTTTCTGCCTGAAGGCATCTACACCCTGCTTGCGACGACCTACGACCTTGAGAATTCCGATACCTGCGAGGCTGAGCGGGAATATCAGCTCGCTCTGCGATTCGGTAGTCGCGTAGTCGTCGACGTCATTGAAGAAGAGAATCCCATAGGTGTGACGACAACGACAACGGCGACGACCACGGTGCCGTCAACCTCGACGACAACGACAACGACAGTGCCGTCAACCGAAGAATCGACCGAAGAGTCAACGACCACGACGACGACTACTGCGCCGTCAACCTCGACGACGGTTCCAGCTGCTCCAGTCGATACTGAGCCAGTGGTAACGCCGCTTAGTGAGTCGCCGACGAACCTGCAACCTGATCCTCCAACGTTCGTACTTCCAGTGAAGGAACTTCAGGTGCTGGTGCCAGACGAGGTCCCATCGGATGACGCAACCGTGCCAGCAGATGACGCAACGACTCCAGTAGACAACGCAACCGCGCCGGCAGACGACGCAACCACTGCGTCGGAAGAACCATCGCAGCCGACCGAGGTGAGCATCGGCATTCCCTCAACGTTGCGTGAGTTGGTTTGCGATGAGACGTGCGTCGAACTGCTCCTTGATGAAGCCGGTGTCGACGAGGCAGCAATTGAAATCACCCTGGGCTCTCAGTCGACCGTGATCGACGGTGTGAAGCGCAGTGGAGTGGTAGCGATTCGACCTGGCGCACGGCAACTGACGGTCACCATCACACCGACCGATGGCTCTGCACCCGTGGTGTTGACCCGAGATGTCGTCGTGCTGTCACCCCGCGTAGCTCCCACGAAGGTCGCCGAGACGGCGTCGCTCGTCGTGTCGAAGAAGGTTCCGCAGTCGAACCGCCTGCCGTTGGTGCTTGCGTTGGTCGGCGCTCTCGTCGTGTTGGCCGGTGCCGGTTCGGTGCTCGCGCGTCGCGGCAAGGGGCGAGCAGCAGCCTAAGGAAGGCGTCAGATGAGCCGCACCTCGCGTCTCGTTCAGGTGATAGTTGCGATTGTCCTCGTCGCATCGTCGTGTGCAGGTGGTGGCGGCGGCGACGTAGCGCCAGAAGTGACGGTGCCGATTGCCACCGAGTTGCGTCCCACACCCGACGGCTATTCGTTTCCGAATTTTGCGGCGTCGGCGGTGCCTGAGGTGTTTGACGACGCCGACCTCTCCGCAATGTTCGGCGAGCAGGCATGCGTCGATGGTGTCACGACGCCTTGTGTGGCGACCGCCGAAGCCGCTGCCTGGGCCCGCATGGTGAACCAGTCACGGCTGGCCGGACACTGCGAGGGTCTCGCCGTTGAAGCAGCGCTGCGCTTTGACGGGCAAATGACTCCGCCGACGTTCGAACTCGTCAATCAGGGTGACGTGACGCGACAGATTTTGCGGGGTTTTGCCACCCAGTTCTTGCCCGAGGTGCAGGAAGAACGCGATCAGTGGGCGACTCGTTCATTGCGTGAGATCGTCAACGAGCTCGGTAAGAGTTTCTCGAGAGGCACCAACGAATACGTACTTGGCCTCTACACGCCGCGTGGTGGTCACGCTGTCTTGCCCTACGCCATCGACTTTGAGACGCAGGACGTCGCCATCGTTCGGGTCTACGACTCGAACTGGCCGGGTCGCAATAGGTACGTGCGTATGGATCTCACTGCCGACACCTGGTCATTCTCGTTCGCTGCCGAGGAACCCACGAAAGACCCAAGCCCGTGGACTGGTATCGCCGGTGACATCGATCTCGCCTCACTCGACGTGCGCTCGCAGTCGAAGTGTCCGTTTTGTGGAGAGGGCGGTGGTGCGTTGAATTCGGTCGTAGTGATTCGCACCAGCGATGACGACTGGGCAATCACCACCACGGATGGCGAGTTTGGAGCACAAACTAAGTCGAGTGACGTGGTTGAAGTGCGTCCGATTCTGAACGGACTTGTTCTTGCTGACGACGGCGAGAACATTGACGACTCGACCTATTGGGCCGAGACACGGCGCTTTCTCGAGATCGGCGGGTTTGACTTGGCCGAGATTCTGCGCTTCGAGCGAGCAGCGCTGGTAGATAGCGGCGCGACTGGGGCGACGAGTTCAGGTGATCCGTCCGGTTCGACGGCGGGAACAAGCAACTCGACGGCGGGCAAGGCTGCGTCATCGCGTCGACCAGTGCGTGACTACGTCGTGATTATTCGCAACCAACAATTCACCCTGACGTTAAAGGCCGCAGCGTCGGCGTTCGTCGTACAGCCAGACTCGATAGCACAGGTCGTCAACCCGAGTGGTGAGGCCACCGTGGTGGTCGGTGCGAACTCCATCGCCACAGAGTCGACTGCCGCCACCACGACGGTCGCTGCGGCCGATGTTGCCGTCGCAGTCACTGGTGCCAAGTCAGAGGTGCAGGTTGGTGTCGAGCAAATCACGGCGAGTCTCACGACCGAGTCGGGTCGAAAAGCATCGGTGGTGGCGACACCAGAGATTCCCCAGGTGGTGCTGGCCGCGCCAGTGGCGCGCCCGGAAGCCGAGATCGTCATCAGCACCCAGAGCCGCAGCGGTCAGGTGCAAGTGACGGAGGTGTCGCAGACCGGCAACTCTTCGACACGCACGAGCGACGAGTCGCTCAACCTGAACTCGGCGGCGGTGGTCTTGCCGCCAGCCATCACCGAGGTGGTGGCCAAGCAACCGCTGCCGCCCGCAGAGGAGCGCGATGTGAGGAATCCCGAGTACAAGGTCGATGCCGTGTTCGTCTCGGCACAGACCGAGGTCGTTGAGCGCGAGCAGGTACTTGCTGCTGTGGTCACAACAACTGAAGTGCCAGTTGCTGACGTGTCGACCACCGCTGCCGAGACGACTACGGCGACCACGGTGGCGCCGACAACGGCGACTACGGCGACCACGGTGGCGCCGACTACGACGACCACGACGACCACGACGACAGTAAGACCGACGACCACGACGACGGTGCGGCCGACGACGACCACTGTGCCGCGACGCACCACTACGACGTCTTCGTCGACTACTACTACATCAACAACGACCACGACGACGGTGCCTCCAACGACGACAACGACAACGACGACGACGACAACAACAACGACAACGACAACAACCACGACAACCACGACCGTGCCCCCAACCACTACGACCACTGCACCACCGCCTCCGACGACATACTCAGTGACCTACAACGGCAGCACGAGTAGCTCGGGCAGTGTGCCAACTGATGCGGCGTCGTACTCGAGTGGTGCAACAGTGACTGTCGCCGGCAATACGGGCAGTCTCGCGAAGTCGGGCTACACCTTTGCTGGCTGGTGCACGACGCAACCTGCAGCCGGGACGGCATGTGGTGGCATGTCACGAGCAGCAGCCAGCACCTTTGCCATCAGCGCCAACGTCACTCTCTATGCAGTCTGGACGGCCAACACTTTGACGGTTTCGACTGATGAGCAGGGTGGTAGTGCGGTGGCGGATGCGTCGACGACGACGGGTGCGTCGATGTCGTCGCCAGGCACTCCGACTCGTGCGGGTTACACGTTCGCGGGTTGGTTCATTGCTTCGAGCGGTGGGAGTGCGATCAGTTTCCCCTATGCCCACGGCCAAACTGCGAGCTTCACACTGTATGCGCAGTGGACGGCGCTGAGTGCGCGCACCATCTCGATTGATGGTGGTTCGTACTCTGCCACCTACAACCGATACGCGGCTGCGCCAACGTTAACCAGCACCGCATCGGCCGGATCTGGCACCAAGACCTACACCAGTTCGACGACCACCGTCTGCACCGTTGGTGCGGCGACGGGAACCGTTGCTTTCCTTACAGCGGGCACCTGCAGCATTGTTGTAGAGATAGCCGCTGATGACACCTATGCATCGGCAACCTCATCGGCGATCTCAATTTCTGTCACTTATGCCATCGGTGATACGGGACCTGGTGGCGGCAAGATCTTCATCCTCCCGTCGACAGCGGGCAACTCGTCGGGCAACTACTTCGAAGCGGCTCCAACCTCGTGGAATGGTGGTGCAGATCCAACGAGAAACTGGTGCAATATCACCAACGGTGCTGTTGGCGCATCGGCTCAAGGTACGACAATTGGCACAGGTCAGGGCAACAGCACGGCAATTGGTGCGTACTGCAGCTCAGGAGCAGCGGTCACTGCGCGTGCATATGGCGGTGGAGGACTCAGCGATTGGTTCCTTCCCTCCGAAGATGAGCTTGAAGCACTACAAGCTGTTCGGGCAACTATCGGCGGTTTTGAGAGTGCTACGTATTGGTCATCGAGTGAAATTGTGGCTGGTCGCGCTGGGGCATTCGCTGGACCCACCCGGGAGGCCTATCCGGTGCACTTTCCGACGGGTGGCTCGAACCTGTGGTACAAGTATCAGACGTACCACGTGCGACCTGTGCGAATGTTCGCACCGATTAGCTAGTCGCTGTCACCCCTCGTTGTCGGGCGAAACGCAGCATCAAGTTTTTGCACCAGAGAGACGAAGTCTTTTGTCGGTATGTCGGGCATGCCTGCCAACGAGAGACTCGAAAGACCGATTGGTATGGCGAGAAAGATTCGTGCCAAAAGCCGCACGTTGAGTGACGCGTCAATGACGCCCTCATTAACGGCCCGTTGGAGAATTTCTTCATACTGACCGAGAAGCACCGAGATTTGCGGCTGAAGGTGCTCTTGCGAGTCGTCATCTCGCCACGCCACTCGGAGGGCTTCGAGCAAGATCTTCTGGGCATCGGTTGGCCCCTTGTCGTTTCCTTGTCGTGGTGCTAGGGCAGCAACGAGCATCAACCAGTGATTCGGCTGGTAGCCGACGCGGGCGGTGATATCAGGGGTCGTCAAATAGGTCGAGTTGGTGTCGTGCTGTGATTGCAAAGCAAATTCGAGCGCAGCGTTGAAAAGCGCAGCCTTGTCATCAAACCAGTTGTAGATGGCGCCAACTGTCATGTCGGCACGAGCGGCGATATCTACCAGGCGAGCGTGTTCATAGCCGCGATCGGCGATCTCGGCGATGGCCGCACGAAGCAGTTTCTCTCGACTGACCACCGCCCAAGGACGCCGATCACGCCCGTCAATATTGACAATATTGGTGGGCTCGCTCACGGTTCTCTCAGTCTGCCTGGGTTCGTCAAGATGCGGCGGGCGGAAGTGTCCGTCAGAATGGGGGTGTGCTCCCGTAGCTCAGTTGGATAGAGCGACGGTTTCCTAAACCGCAGGTCGCAAGTTCGATTCTTGCCGGGAGCGCCACGGAACCTGCTGGTGCGCTACTGCGGCCGCAGTAGCGCGACGGTGACTGCGCGAAAACGCGCCGACCTCAGTCACTCGCTGTGTGGTCTGCAACCAACGCTTCGGCGAAGTCGCGGAGGGTTGCGAACTCCCAGTGTGGCGTCACTGGCGCGGCAGCCGGCGTGGCCCCGAGTGAACCAGCGGCGGCTCGCTTGGCTCCGTAGCGATTGATCCACACCGTACGCAGACCTACTGCCTGGGCAGGAACATGGTCATGAAACAAACTTTGTGCCACGTGCAGATGTTGGTCGGGAGTCACGCCCATCGACGCGGCCTTATCGAGCAATACCTGAAAATTATGCAGATCTGGTTTATATGAACCGATGTCTTGCGCAGTGAGAATCGCGTCAAAGGTGACGCCAAGGCGCGCGTTGGAACCAGCGAAACTCGCGTTGTCGACGTTGGAGAGAATCACCAACTTGCACCGTGACTGCAAGGCGACGAGGGCGTCGCGGCTGTCGCCAAATGCCGGCCAGTTCGGCACTGATGCCGCGAACGTTTGGGCATCAATCTCGCACTGTTCTGGTCGGGAAGTCGGGTCGGGCAACCCGAGACTTGTCGCCATGCGTCGCCAGGTCTCTTGCAAGATGACGGGATACGTCCAACTCGGGTTGGCGTCTTGCACTTTGGTTTCATGTGCGGCAAAAAGTGAGAGAATCTCCAGCTCGGTCGGCTGCACGCCGTGAGGTGTAGCGAGTCGGGTGACGGTGTCTGTGATGCCGAACTCCCAATCGATGAGTGTGCCGTAGCAGTCGAAACTGAGTAGTCGTGCATCAGCGAGGCGCATGTTGTGTTGATGCCTCCTCAACGCGCTGTCGTGCACCGCACACATAGCCCGAGCACATCGAGCCGATGACCCTTGGCGGTAAATTTTGATTTGCGAGCGGCTTGAGTGAGGGCTGCGTCGATCGCGCGCTCGGTTGCGTCTGACACGACGAAGTCGTCGACATAGCCGCACTTCACGCACACCAGATGATGGTGGTGACCTATCAGCTCTTCGTCGAGCTCGTAGCGCACGACACTGTCATTGCCCGCGACACGACGCACGACTCCTTCGGCCTCTAAGTCGGTCAGATTGCGATACAACGAACTTTGAGTGAGACGAGACTTTCGTTTTAACATCTCAGCCACGCTGACAGGTCGTGCGAAGTCGAGTAGCAGATCGACAAGTTGACGGCGGCCCTGGGTATACAGCAACTTGCTCTCGCGAAGCCGAGCTACCACCAGTGTGTGCACCGATTCGCGACTCTGCTTCATGCGTACGAGCGTAATTCTCTGCCTACTAGGTTTGGGCAGTGGCACAGCTCGCCGGAACCTATGTGCCGAGCACTCTTGAATGGGTTCGTGAGCAGATTGCGTTGTATGAGCGCACTGGTGGTCGAGAAGGATCCACCCTGCGTGATACGGGCATCCCTGTGATCATCGTTGCGATGCGTGGTGCGAAGTCGGGCAACGTTCGCAAGGTCGCGCTGATGCGGGTTGAGCATGCTGGCGAGTATGCGCTCGTGGCATCAAAAGGCGGTGCGCCAGACAACCCCGACTGGTATCAGAACCTCGTCGCGCATCCTGACGAAGTCACCGTGCAAGATGGCACCGAGCCATTCTTCGCGCGAGTGCGGTTGGTCGAAGGCGCAGAGTATGACGTCTGGTGGCAGCGCGCGGTGGCGGTGTTTCCGCAATACGCGATATACAAAGACAAGACCTCGCGAAGAATTCCGATGTTTGTGGCATCACCGATGACAGACGGCTCGCAGTGAACCTCTTCGTGCGATGGCTGCTGCTCACGTTTTCGGTGTGGCTGGCTGACCTCGTTATCGGCGGTATTGACATCTCGGGTGGCTTCGTCAGTCACCTCTGGGTAGCAGCACTGTTCGGACTCGCCAACGCCATCGTCGGCAACCTGATACGCCTCGTCGCGTTTCCCGCACTGATTCTCACGCTCGGCGCTTTCAGCATCGTCGTGAATGCATGGATGCTGATGCTCGTGGGTGACCTAAGTGACTCGCTCGAGGTATCGGGGTTTTGGCCCGCCTTCTTTGGCGGACTCATCATCAGCGTGGTGTCGACGCTGACAAAGGGCCGCACCAAAGGCGACTAGCCGGTTGGGCGGTGGCGACTAGTCGCGATGGCGGTTCTCGCAACTAGCCGCGCGCGTCGGCCATCTGCGCATCGGTTGGTCGCTTGAAGATGAGCAACATCGCGACACCGGCCAGCATATAAATCGCGCCGTTCATCGCCCAAGCGCCGTGAATCTCGGCTTTTGAGATGTCGAGCACATCTTCACCAGCGCGACGTGCCACCTCGATGCGGGCAAGTGCTGGTGCCGCGATGGCGAGCGAGAGCGCGGCACCCAACGCAGTGCCGACTTGACGGAATGTGTTGTTGAGCGCCGAGCCCATCGCGAACTGCACCGGCTTCAAGAATGCGGTCGCTGACGACGACAACGTGGAGATGCTGAGCCCGACACCGACGCCCGTGATGATCATCCACGGCAGATAGTGCGTCACGTATTGCGGAGAGTCGGGGATCGTCGCGTTCAACCCGAAGGTGCCGATGCCGAGCAGGCAGGCGCCGACGAAGAGCACTCGCGAGTGGCCGAAGCGATCGGCGTACTTTCCAGCGAAAGGTGCAACGAAGGCGGCACTCGTCGGCCCAGGCATCGTCGCGAGCCCCGAGAGAGCGACGCTGTATCCCCACACTGCTTGCAACCAGAACGTGTTCAACAACCACATGCCGATGAAGCCCATGCTGAAGAGCACACCGGCAACGTTCGCGGCGACCACGAACCGCAGACGGAAGAGCGAGAGATCAAGAATCGGGTTAGCTGCCGAGCGACACCGCAAGATAAATGCCGCACACAACGCGAGACCGAGCGCAAGGGCACCGAGCGTGCCACCATCGAGCCAGCCCCATACTTCGCTCTGTGAAATGCCGAGCACAACGAGCGCTACGCCCGAGAAGCCGAGTGCTGCGCTTGGGTAGTCGACCTTGCGCTGGGCATTCGGGTCGCGACTTTCTTTCAGTAATCGCTGACCAATGATCACGGTTACGAGCGTGAAGGGAATGTTCAGGAAGAACAGCGACCGCCAGCCAAGTGTGTCGACGAGAATGCCACCGATCGATGGCCCGAGTGCCGCCGCGAGACCGCCTGTGGCACCCCAAATGGCAATTGCTTGTGTGCGCTTTTCGACTGGAAACTCTGGTAACACCAGCGCCAACGACGCGGGTGAAAGCTGTGCACCACCAAAGGCCTGCACGACACGCGCGAGCACGAGGAACCACGTGGTAGGAGCGAAGCCACACAGCAGGGAGCCGAAACTGAACCACAACACGCCGCGCAAGAAACTGCGCTTGCGTCCGAAGACGTCGGCAAAACGTCCCGCAGTCAGCAGTGCCGCGGCGTAGGCAATGGCGTATGCAGAGAACACCCAGGTGAGCAAGCTTCCGCCGCCAAGTTCTTCGTCAATAGTGCGCTTGGCGACAACCACGATCGACAAGTCGAGTGACACGAGGAAGACAGCAATCGATGTGAGAGCTAGAACGCGGTACGCGTGGCGAAGCGAGCCTGCGGGTTTCGCAGAAGGTGACGTGCTGATATCTGCCACGATACGTTTCATCTAGCCTGCGAACATCATCGGAAGCATCATGTGGGTTGTGGGAGCATCGTCGCAATGTCGGAACTAAAGCGTCACCCCGAGCGCGGATCAGAAGAGTTGGCAACGATTCGCGAGATTTTGGCCGACGGATTGGTAGCGCATGTCGGCATCATCGATGCTGCGGGGGCACCGGTGGTGATTCCGATGGCCTATGCGCTCGACGGTGATTCGCTCTTGATTCACGGTTCGGTGGCCAGTCGATTGATGCGCACCCAAGGCCCGATTTGCGTGACGGTCACTCTTCTTGATGGGTTGGTCGTCGCTCGATCGCTCTTCAATTCGTCGATGAACTACCGCAGTGTGGTGGTAACCGGTGTGCCCGACGTGCTTGAGGGCGACGACCGTGAACGTGCGTTGCTCGTGTTGAGTAACTTTCTGTTACCCGGTCGTGTCGGCAACGCACGCGAACCG
>Ga0255158_1000433_pt1 | contig 13147 bp, 10 predicted proteins | sample Atl_Atlam_RepC_8_2_FD_188426 | JGI IMG/M metagenome (GOLD analysis project Ga0255158, IMG submission 188426) | Freshwater microbial communities from Altamaha River, Georgia, United States - Atl_Atlam_RepC_8h | ecosystem: Environmental > Aquatic > Freshwater > River | place: USA: Georgia...
CGTTGGCCATTAATAATGCACATCTTCCGTCAGATGGGCGGAATGTCTAAGGCTGATCAGGATCATAAAAATATCCTGATCGAGCGCGCCCTTGCTTCTCAAGGAAAGAAGACTACTATCCCTCAAGAAGCTCACGAGGCTCTGCACGCATGGTGGCAGGATAATAGAGATAGACTGCTATCTGCGAAGCAAAAGCAGGCCATATCAGATATCAAGGAAGTCAAAGATCGTCGCTCGAAGATGTCGCTGGTTAGGTCGATCAAGCATCTGGATGAGATGTACGAGGCACTCACCGCATTAAAGACGGAGATCGACGAGGAACTTTTCAAGGCCAAGAGTAAGTACTTCAGCGACTGGCAGCAGCACCCAAATCATTCTCCTGAAGAGCTGCAGAGTATTCAGAAGCTGGTAGATGAAGGATATCACCCTAGAGAGGCAGCTCACCTCATAGCGTCTGCCACCGGCGGAAGGGGAGAGCCAAAAGACTTCATGCGAGCATTAGTGTCCAGAGTAGCTCCAACCGATATCTCTCCTAAGATGCTAGAAGAGATGAAGGGCATAGCCAATCAGTGGTTGGATCAGTATCAGACTCATCTCGCCTCTAGAGCTAAACCTGAGATCAACCCGGTGCTCCATGCATCCTCGAGTGTCAAGGCGGCTCATCAGACTAAGACCGCGGATTATAACAAAGCGTACAGCGATTTCTTAGCCTCGGATGAACTGAAGGGCAAATCTCCAATGGAGCGTCACAAGGCGGTTCAATCATGGAAGACCAAATGGAAGCAAGATAATCCAGAGCATGAAAGATCGATGGCAGATCTGGCTGGTTATGGTGCCAAGTTCAAGGAAGCTGAACAAGCTCGCAAGAAGCACGTCGAGGAGGTTAAGCACCACATCGTCCACGGTGGCGAACCAATAGAGTCTAAGACGAGCGAGGAAGAGGTCGAATCTACGGCGCCTATGTCGGCTCGCGCTATCTCTGAGCACATGGGTATAGGCGGCGAGGAAGATGACACGCCTAAGATATCGGCGAAGATGGATCCGTCCAAGCAGTTTGCTTCACAGCACAAGAAGTTCGTAGAGACGGTTCTTCGTCCGCAGGTGCCGCTTAAGCCTCAGGATAAACCAACCCATCCGGCTCAACAAGCATCAGCAGAGTCAATCAAACCCAAAGAGAAACCGAAGACAGTGATACGAAGGATGGCTAAGCCAGAACAACTAGACAGGATGAACAGCGTTGACGCAGCCAAGATGGCACTTCAGACAAAGAAAGACTAAGACATGGCAATATCAAACTCACCACCAAACCCGCCGTTTCCCTTCATGGAGAAGGAGCAGGAGCAACCATCGGTAACACGATACCTGCCTCTTCCGGATGCTCAAACACTTAAAGAAACTAGCTTATTCGGCATACCTCTTAAATCTGCGTTAACCGGTCAAACCATCTCAGATGCGACTCTGACTGGCTACATTACAAAAGCCATCTCACGACTTGAGCACGAGCTCAACATCTTTATTACTCCGGTGCAGTTTGAAGAGCGTCACGACTATGATCGTGAGATCTGGACGCAACAATATGCCTGGATAAAGCTAAACAACGCCCCAGTTTTAGACTGTCAATCCGTACAGCTGAACTTCGGCAACGGAACACCCATGCCGCCATTGGTTGAGTTTCCGTTAGAGTTCGTTTACGTTAACGGTCAAGAAGGCGCTATTCGTTTAGTGCCTGTTCTAGGTACATCAACATCTGGTTTCGTACTGTCGACGTTCGCGGGCGCTCAATGGATGGCATTAGTTGCAATGGGTGTCTTTAATTTTCCTGGTGCTGTATTGGTTAGATATCGTGCGGGTTTTGAGCAGGATAAAGTCCCCGCCATGATATCTGGCCTAATCGAGAAGATGGCAGCGCTGATGGCTTTGAGTGCGCTAGGACACTTGATTTTTCCATACAGCTCAGTGGGGATCGGACTTGACGGCACGTCACAGAGCGTGGGGACGCCGGGTGTCCAGTTCCTCACCGGCCGCATCGCCGACCTCAAGGAGCAGGTACAATTAGAACTAGATGCGGCACGCAACTATTATCAGAAAAAGTTCCTCATCGACGTATTTTGAGAAGAGATAATGAATTACACATTTATATGTAGAGTTTGTAACATTTCTTTCGTCCGTGAACGAAACTATGGCAAATATTGCAGCAATCAGTGTAGCCGTAAGTCTTACTCTTTAAATAATGTAAAAATGTTGCAACAATACAAAAGTCAATATTATCAAAACAATAAAGAAAGATTAAATAGCTTAAATTCTGCTAGATATTATCAAAAACGCAAAAGTTACGAGTCCATAAATTGCGCTGCATGTGGCGTAAAATTTACGCCCAAAAGATCAGATGAAAAATGTTGCAATAAAAAATGCAGCGTAAAAAAATGGAATATAGAAAATAAAGATTACAATTTAGCATGTTTTAGAAAGCGATATTTAGAAGATTTGAATTACAGGATTACGCAGAATATGCGTTCTCGAATAAATGCGGCTTTAAAGAAAAATGTTAAGTCTAAAAAGACAAAAGACTTAATAGGTTGTTCTGTTGATTTTTTACTAAAATATTTAGAATCTAAATTCGCTGAAGGCATGAGCTGGGAAAATTATGGCCACTCAACGTGGCATATCGACCATATCATCCCTCTTTCTTCATTCGATCTGATCGATCCTGAGCAACTAGCTAAAGCGTGCCATTACACGAATCTTCAGCCCCTATGGGCAACCGATAATATCGTTAAAGGTAACAAACTCCCGGAGGCATTATAGATGCCAAAAGCATTGCACAAAAACAAATGGCGAAACATACGAAACATCGAAAAATGCGATGACGGGTACTCATATCAACTTGATGGAGTAGACGGTAAGGTCTACCACAAAGACATCGAAGATCTCGACATGGAGAAGTACGAGATCGTAAATCCAGACGGCTCAATAACTCGAGGACCGGGAAAAGAGCCACTTAGAAAGCCCATGAAAAAATCTATCATGGAGCGCTGGGAACTACTTAAGGCACAAATCAGTCACGAAGCGGCATTCATGCCGATGAGAGAAGATGATGAAGACCAAGGCCAAACTGTACGAACAGAGCCTAAAGATTCGATTACTATCGACAATGTTCAGACTCAAGCTCCTGTTGGTGAGGCGGTAGAACAAACTCAGCAACACATTGAGGATCCAGATGCTCGAGACGCGTCCGACGCCGTAGATGTCTCATCTCTTCAAGGAAACGCTGAGGTTTATGCGGGTGCTGAGGAAGCTCCGACTCCGCAAGAGGGCGAGGATAATAGCGAGAAGAATAATGCCTACGACGAGGAGAAGTTAATTGATTTACTGCGTCAAGACGGATACTCTGATGCAGAAATAGCTCACATCGTACACGGTCACGTTCCAGGGATCGATCAAGAATCGATATCGATAGACATGGATCGACAACGAGAGCAGGAAAAGCATGACCACCAGATGGATCGCATCAAGGGACAGACGGACATCCAGAACGACCATGCTAAGCGCATGTCTGATCTAGAATATGAGCATGCCAAGAGGGAGAAGGAACTCCGCATCAAGCATCTCGAGGAAGAACTCAAGACAAAACTCGAACACCTGAAGAATAAGGGCAAGGCCGATGGAAAAGTTAATTAAATCAGTAAATGGTCAATGGACACTTGTCAAGGCAGCTCCAAAGGGAGTTGACAAAGATAAATGGGACAGATGTGTCGAGGACGTCAAGGCCAAAGGCAGCGTCGAAAGTCCACACGCCGTCTGTACGGCTTCTATGACCAAGGGAGACGTCTCAGTTGCTCCGCATCCCTCAGATCCTCAAAAAGGCGGCGAAGGCGTGAACGAGATGGCCAAGGAAGAAGGATCGGAGATGATGTTCTCGGATCTCGAGCAGATCATGCATCACATCCTCGAGATCAAGGAGCACATGAAATCTTCAGAGGACTCTCCCGACTGGTTGAAGGCTCAGATCACCGAGGCGGCTCAGAACCTATCTGGCGTAGCTCACTACATCCAGGGCAAGAAGGCGAAAGGCAACTAACGTGGACAAGCCGAGCAACAAACAAAAGATGTCTAAAGAGGACAAGCCGACAAAAGGCTTGAAGTACGGAGTATCGCCGACCGGCATGCCCGTGGCATCGGGTTCAGCGAAGGATGTTCTTGATGCACTGCCGAAGATTAAGTTCGAACCTAAAGAACGAAGTCCGGAATATCACGAGCAGATGCGCCGCGTGGTCGAGGAAGCCAAGAAGCTCATCAACAAAGATGACATATCGGTTCATCCGACACACATCAAGGAGATGATGGTTCGTCACAAGGGCGTGATCCCTCATGACCACCCTGATAGGCAGAAGATGGTAGACCACATCAATGAACTGATGACGTCGAACCAGCGCGGCGAGGGAGTCAGACTGTATCAGCAATACATCTCAGGCAAGGGATACACCAAGAGCGATGATCTCAACAAGACTGAGATAGTGGCCGAGACATACACCGACGGGACAATCGAAGTAACCTTCAGCGAGGGAGTCTCAGAGATCCTAGAGAAGGCGATTGTGACATATCTTAGCAGTCAAGGATACGACGAGATCCTAGAGAAGGGGTTAAAGGCAGAGCATAAATCTAAGAAGGGCGGAATGACCGCCTCGGGTGTCAAGGCATATCGCCGAGAGAATCCAGGGTCAAAGCTACAGACTGCTGTTACCGAGGATAAACCAACCGGCAAGCGAGCTAAACGTCGAAGATCATTCTGTTCTCGTATGTCTGGCGTCAAGGGGCCGATGAAGGACAAGCAAGGTAAACCTACCAGAAAAGCCCTAGCTCTCAGGAGATGGAAATGCTGAAGGAAGAGTTGATTGCCCTGTACAAAGCAAAACCAGAACTCATCGAGGAGCATAAGCGATTAGTCAATGTTTTGCGAACAGGTTCAAAGAAGCAGCAGGTCAAAGAAGCGGAACGTCAGCTCAGAGAGCTCAAAGAGATGATGGATAAAGCTGATCGATGCTGGGAAGGCTACGAGCCTACTCCCGGCAAGAAACCCTACGAGAAGGGCTCTTGCAGACCAATAGAGAAGCAAGAGGTGTTAACGTTCGACAAGCAAGAATCAGGCGGTTGGAGGATCAAGATCAAGGGTAAGCCTGGATACCACGATGTCAAGGACGTGGTCGACATGGGGCCTCAACAGCATAATTCATATCTCCTGCACGACGGCACAAAAGTCATGCACCACGAGGTCGAGGACTTAGATATTTCGCCCAAGAGGTCGGTTAACGTCAGGAAAGAAGACGTTGAAAAGTCATCATACGGTCCAAAAGAAATGGAGCTGTACAACCCAACAGACAACATCAAGCGCAAGAGCACACGCACTGGCGAGGTCAGGGAAGACGTAGGTCGGAACAAGGCCGTGCGCCAGTACACCTCGTCCGCGTACGGCAGCGCCTCTCAGCAGGCGGATCATCAGTCCAAGAAGGACAAGAAGATGTCGGCCAAAAACCCTGTCAGATCAATGAAGGACATGTCTGAGGCTGAGCTGAACGCCATAAGGTCCAAGTATACGACCAAGTCGGATCTAGACGACAAGATTGCTGAGGTAAAGATCAAATATTCGCCGAAGAAAGACAAGTCATTCAGGCAGCAAGTAAAAGAGGTTAAAACAAAGTACGCAGATAAACCACAGATGACGGACGATCAGAAGGCGACACAGATGAAAAACAAATACATAAATCTGTTCAAGTCTGGTGCTATAAACCACCTATTCAAAGAAGTGTCCACCAGGCAACCTACTGACGATGAGCTTAAACTTATATTAGAATATAATGGCTATATTCAGCAGGAGCAGCAGGCTCCTGCTCATAACATCAGTTCTCACGACATCGACGAGTCAGGGTACTAAAGATGCTAGAGAAGTACTACAAAGAGATCCCATCGCAGCTGTTCACGGCAAACGGTACAGCAAACGGCGTAGTCACAATAACGAGCACGGTCTCGTTCAGGCTAGGTCAACTCATCGTAGTACTTAATCCCAGTCTTCCAGCTGTGGCCGGTGAAATAAAAGCAATATTCTCAGACACTCAGATGGCGATAGGTCCGCAGGGATCAAACCCTAACATGCGGATCGATCTGTCTACGTACGACACGTCGTCGACAATAAGTGCTCCTGAACAGCAGAGACCTCCGATAGCTACACAGGATATTGAGCGCTACACGTACGAGGAAGCTCCAGTTGTGGCTCGCAGAACAGTAGCCGTAGACGACGCAGGTAACGTTCTCAAGTTCGTAAGGAACGCGCCAGGTGAGGCAAAAAGTCTAGCAGTGTCAGTAGACAATCTATCGTTCACGAGCTTCAGTGAAGCAAGAGTATCCGACTCATTTCAGGGATCTGCTCAAGGTTCAGCTGTGTCCGTCGGCAGCGTTCCGGTGGAAGCCAAGGGTGGTGCGACAACCTTGACCAACCGCAAGGGCATATTCATAATGCCCATAGACAAGAATCTCTACATGGGTTTCGCCAATACGGTCAGCTCCGCCAACGGGATACCAATATTCATAAACCAGATGGTATATATACCGGCTACATCTTCGATGAAAATATGGTTAGTTCACAGCAATACGGGTAATGCTGAAGCTAGGGTCTGGGAGGTCGGCTGATGTTCAACACGTTCTTCACTCCGACCGCAGAGTCTATTCCTTTCTCTTCTCTTCTCAACGGGTTGGGTGCTACTAATCTTCAAGAAGCGCTCAACAAGTTAGCTTTCCTAACACAGGCTTCCAATCTCTTAAATCAGGACGGCGATATAGTCCTTCGCATCGGGGCTGCGCCGACCTCTGTCGTCCTTCCATCCCCGGTGGGACGCTGGGCCATAACAGCCACGGACGACGGCGAGATCGTGTCCGAGCTGCTAGCAGACGACGAAGTTGCAGCTGTAACTTACTGGAGATTCAAGAGGTCGGACGGATCGATAGCTGCTATCGAGGTTGACGATGAGGGTAACGTCGTTATGGTCAATCCGCCAGACACTACCGGTGTGGACATCGCGACTATATTCCTTCAGAGTGCATCCGGGTACATATTTGCTCTGAGTGTATCGGACGACGGTGAGTTCATAACTAGTACAGCGTCCAACCCATTTCCATCGTTCAAGATAGTAAATCAGACAGATCAGGTTCTGTTCAGCACCGTGCAGCAGAACGATCTAGCATTAAACTATATGCCGGTGTACGATATCGCTAATTTGCCATTGAATCCATTAGGTATAAACAATACCATGCCGTGGATATTCGTCAGAGATGATAGCGGCGTGCAGAAGCCTGCCTACTTCGATGGCCAAATTTGGCGATACTTCAACACGGATGCGCCAGTCATAACGTCGGGTGAATGAAATGCCTAAGAAGATCCACATCGCTAGACAAGAAGAGACTGTTCCAGAGAAGGGACTTCAGATCCGCAATGCGGATCCTGCTACTCCTCTCGAGGGGCAGCTGTGGCTCAATTTGGCTAACAACTCAATAAACGTCGTTAAGTCTGGCGGCGTGATAAAGCTTAACGATTCATCGTACACAGAGACAATAGTTATCACCAACCTAAATCTTCTGACTAAGACGCTGAGTCTTTCCAGGACAGTTCAGAACCCGTCAAGGACCAAGATCTTTCCCGAGGGAGGTCCACCCCAGATATACGCCGCCGACTTTACAGTCGTGTCGCCTAACATAATAACTTGGGGAAGCATGGGCTTAGACGGACTCCTCGAGATCGGCGACATTCTTGTGATAGAATACTCTTAGTTACAATTAACAACTAGGAGAGAACAGCATGTCTCAGATTAAAAAGAAATTTATTGAGAATAATGCAATTGACGGAACAAAGTTCCAGCTGCTCAACGGCCAAACAATGCGTGCAGTTGACACGCTTGGCGTTGATCGCGATCTTTTTTACTTTAACAGCAGCAATGAGTGGCAGTTCAGTGTCACACCAAAACTTTCTGTCGATCCTCAGGGTAACAATGATCTAGTTCGTAAGAGTTATGTTGACTCTGAAGTTTCCGCTGAAGAATCCGCACGTATCGCAGCAGTCTCCGCTGAAGAATCAGCTCGTATCTCTGCCGACAACGCTCTTGACGCTCGTCTCGACATCATCGAAGGTAGCAACACTACCGAAGGTTCTATCGCCAAGGCCGAGAAAGACGCCAAGGATTACGCTGATCAGAAGATTGCTGACCTTATCAACGGTGCTCCTGGTGTACTCGACACCCTCAAGGAACTCAGCGACGCTCTCGGCGGCGACGAGAACTTCGCCACAACGATCGCCAACCAGTTGACACAGATTGGTCTCGACATCGATGCTCTCGAGAGCTCCGCTGGATCAGATCTATCCGCTGAAGAATCCGCTAGAATCGCTGCTGATAACGCTCTTGACGCTCGTCTCGACACCCTTGAAGGTGCCGATACCGTAGTTGGTTCCGTTGCTAAAGCACTCAAGGACGCCAAAGATTATACTGATGCTGAAGTTCTGTCTGAAGAATCTGCTAGAATCGCTGCTGATTTAGTTGAGCAATCTGCTCGCATCGCAGCCGACAACGCTCTTGATAGCCGTCTCGACACCATCGAAGGAAGCGACGCTACCGAAGGCTCTATCGCCAAGGCCGAGAAAGACGCTAAAGACTATACCGATGCTGAAGTTCTGTCTGAAGAATCCGCTCGTATCGCTGCCGATGACGCACTTGATGCTCGCCTCGACATCATCGAGGGTGCTGATACCGTAGTTGGTTCCGTAGCTAAAGCCCTCAAGGATGCCAAAGATTACACCGACGCTGAAGTTCTGTCTGAAGAATCCGCTAGAATCGCAGCAGACCTCGTTGAACAATCTGCTCGTATCGCAGCCGACAACGCTCTTGATAGCCGTCTCGACACCCTTGAAGGTGCCGACACTGTCGTTGGTTCCGTTGCTAAAGCCCTCAAGGATGCTAAGGACTACGCAGACGCTATTGACCTCGACCTTCAAGGACAGATCGATTCCTTAGACGGTTACACTTTAGATCTCCGTGGAGACCTAGATCAAGAGATCACTGATCGTCAATCAGCAGTATCAACTGAACAATCCGCTAGAATCGCAGCAGACCTCGTTGAACAATCCGCTAGAATCGCTGCAGATGACGCCCTTGATGCTCGCCTAGACATCATCGAAGGTAGCAACACTACCGAAGGTTCCGTTGCTAAAGCACTCAAGGATGCCAAAGATTACACCGATCAAGAGATCTCTGGATTAATAAATGGCGCTCCTGGTCTCCTAGACACCCTCAAGGAACTCAGCGACGCTCTCGGTGGTGACGAGAACTTTGCGACCACTATCGCTAACCAGTTGACACAGATCGGTCTCGACATCGATGCTCTTGAGAGCTCTGCTGGATCAGATCTTTCTGCCGAAGAATCTGCTCGTATCGCAGCCGACAACGCTCTTGATGCTCGCCTCGACACCCTCGAAGGTGCTGATACCGTAGTTGGTTCCGTAGCTAAAGCCCTCAAAGACGCTAAAGACTATACCGATGCCGAAGTTCTGTCTGAAGAATCTGCTAGAATCGCAGCCGATGGCGTTCTCCAGGGCAACATCGACGCAGAACAATCCGCTAGAATCGCTGCCGATGATACCCTCCAGGACAACATCGATGCAGAGTCATCTGCTAGAATCGCAGCCGACGCTGCACTCCAGACCGACATCGGCACCGAAGCTGCTACCCGACTCTCTGCCGACAACGCTCTTGATGCTCGCCTCGATACCCTCGAAGGCGCTGACAACGTCCCCGGTTCCGTAGCTAAAGCCCTCAAGGACGCTAAAGACTACACCGACGCTGAAGTCGCAGCAGAAGAGACAAGAGCTATCGCAGCCGAAGGCGTTCTCCAAGGAAACATTGACGCTCTCGACAGCCGCCTCGACACCCTCGAAGGTGCCGATACCGTAGTTGGTTCCGTTGCTAAAGCACTCAAGGATGCTAAAGACTATACCGATGCCGAAGTTCTGTCTGAAGAATCAGCTCGTATCTCTGCCGACAACGCTCTTGACGCTCGTCTCGACATCATCGAAGGTGCTGACACAGTTGAAGGCTCCGTAGCCAAGGCCGAGAAAGACGCCAAGGATTACACTGATGCTGAAGTCGCAGACGAAGCTTCATTGCGCACCACTGCTGACCAGGCTCTTCAAGCTCAGATTGACACGATCAACGATGTTCTACACGAGAAAGAGAAGTTCGTTCTCACCGGTACCAACATCACCAATGGTTATATCAACCTTGCTCACGAAGTAATCGAGAAGTCGCTCCTCGTGACAGTCGATCGTCTAGTCGCTCACGCCGGTGACGATTACACAGTATCTGTCGTCAGTGGAGTAACTCGAATCACCTTCGCTGGTTCTCTTGCATCTGGCGAAGATGAAGAATTAGTAGCTGGTGATATCGTTCGCGTGATGTACCGCTACCAGAGCTAATCAGTTTAAAATCAAGGGGGTGTGCGAGAGAGCACCCTCTACCCTTTTTCCTCGGATCGATCTGTAATGGTCGATCCGCTTACTCGAACTACATCAACTTTCCTGACAAAGGAATAAATATATGACTACTTTATCGTCTTTGGTTTCATCTCTCACCTTAAGCGGCTCACCAGCTGGAACCCTTGGCACATCGATGTCGGTGTCAGCTGATAGTAAAAAGTTCGTGGTCGGCTCTGCCGATGCCATGTACGTCTACACCAGACCGAGTGCTACCTCAGACCAGTATGCTATGATCGCATCGGTCGCCAACAGTTACGCTTCGGCCGACGGCGATGTCGTCGTGGCGATGTCACCTGACGGTGACACGGTGGCTGTTAGTTTCGAGGGGGAATCCCAAGATACAGTCAAGATATACTCGTTGAGCATCGCCAACGACGGATCTGGAACACTAACTCTTCAGCAGACATACACTGGAAGTCCAGGGTTTGGCAACTCCCTCTCGTTCTCCTACGACGGCAACGTCCTCGTGGTCGGTTCTCCGCAGGAGTCACTGACTAACGCTCAAAACGAGAGCGTTGAAGATTCAGGTTTCGTCAAGGTATACACTAGATCAGACAAGGTCGTGAGTCCAACGTGGTCGCTCACCAGGACAATAAACAACCCAAACCTCGGTGTCGAAGATTATTTTGGCTACGACGTCTCGGTTTCTGACAATGCATCGCGACTAGCCATCGGCTCTATAGGCGAGACTAACACCTCGAATGTAAAGACTGGTGCAGTTTATATATACAACATGACAGCTTCGTCACACTCGCTCGCTCATAAGGCGATGGCTGATGACTGCAAAGCTGGCACATGCTTCGGTAGCTCAGTCTCGATATCGAGGGATGGCAAGAAGGTCGCCATCGGCGCGTTTGGCATGGACGACAATCAGACTCAGACCGTTGCTGATGAGAACGCAGCTTTGGTTATATACTCGGAATCCTCCGGAGCATGGTCTGTAAACGCTAATATGCTTAAACTAGGCAACTCTAACGAGTGCTACTTCGTCAACGATGTCGATATGTCCTACGATGGCGACTCGGTGGCTGTCAGCTATCAAAGCGAACTGACAACCAACTCTTCGACGAGCACGTCGGTAGTGAGCATCTTCGACTATGACGGCTCGCAGTGGGTTGAATCCAACAAGATCGGGCCATCCCAGGGATACTCGAACAGCTGGGGAAGCGCGATAGCATACTCCTCTCAGCCGGCAGTTCTGTTTGCTAGTGATACGCTGTACTCAGGAACTGGTCAGGTTAAGATACTATCGGTATCTGGGGTGACGGACAGTTCCGGCCCGTACGTTGGTTCTATCAGCGTTGTGTCAAGCTCCATGACCTCCATCGAAGTGGAATGGTCAACAGCCACTGACAATTATTCTACTAGCGCTGACATTCAATATGCACTCTACTACTCAACCTCCGACAACATCGGTACCGTTGCTAACATCGAGTCTAATGGAACACTCATTAGAGCTTATCAAAATAGCCCACGATCATATACACTGTCTAATCTTTCTCCCGGCACCGCTTATTACTTCAATGTCATCGCCAAGGACGCTGACGGTAATAAATCGACGTATTCTGTGTTAAGCCAGGCCACAGTCGCCGACACCACTTCCCCTACTATAGGATCTCCTTCTACCATCACGGTGTCTAGTATCGGTGATTCCTCCCTGACGTTGAGTTGGAACAAATCCACTGACAACTACGATGTTCAATCTGCACTGACGTACAAGGTGTACAGAGCATCCACGGACGTGTTCTCGTCGGTAAGCCAGGCCGAGTCAAGTGGCACACTGATCGCCACCGATACGAACATCAACACCTACGCAGTGACCGGTCTGTCTCCTGCGACCGCATACTACTTCAACGTCGTGGTCGCAGACTCTTTCGGTAATAAATCACTGTACACAACCGCCACTGTTACGACTGCTGCGGACTCTACTGCCCCATCGCCCGGAAGCTCCGGCACTGTGACATTGTCCGGCGCCACCGTATCTAGCATGAGCGTGTCTTGGTCTGCTGCATCGGACAACATCACGTCCGCGTCCAGTCTACAGTATGCACTCTACTACTCAACCTCCAACAACATCGGCACCGTTGCCAACATCGAGTCCAACGGTGTCAAGGTGATGGACTATACGGCAAACACCACAAGCTTCAACGCCACAAACTTAAACGCGGCAACAACCTATTACTTCAACGTGATCGTCAAGGACTCCGCAGGTAATAAGTCAGCATACTCGGCGGCATACCTGATCACTCAGCCCGACCTAGTCGCTCCGGTTCCCGGCAACTCGGGAACAATATCGATCGGGTCGATCACGAAGTCCAGCATGGTCCTAACCTGGTCTAAGGCCACAGACAATTACACTGCTCAGTCTGGCTTAAGGTACGAGATCAGGAGATCTACCTCGAACAACATCGGCACCGTATCTACCTTCAAGAGCGGCACGATCGTGAGAGCATTCGCTCCTGACTTATCGACGGTTACAGTTGAGAATCTCTTGCCAAATACTCAGTACTACTTCAACGTCATAGTAATGGACGCCTTCGGCAACAGAGCGGTCTACTCCATGGCGAACTCAACCACGCT
>Ga0255158_1000442_pt1 | contig 12847 bp, 6 predicted proteins | sample Atl_Atlam_RepC_8_2_FD_188426 | JGI IMG/M metagenome (GOLD analysis project Ga0255158, IMG submission 188426) | Freshwater microbial communities from Altamaha River, Georgia, United States - Atl_Atlam_RepC_8h | ecosystem: Environmental > Aquatic > Freshwater > River | place: USA: Georgia...
CGCCCTAAGCAGGCTTGGGGCGGAGGACTCTTTCTGCTTCGGTGCCCCCTATTACTATGAGTTTCCCCCGCGCCCTCGCCCTGCTCTGCGGCGTCGCCTACGTGCTGAACGGGGCCCAACGTCCCGCCTCCCCGGACACCTTCGACGGCTGGGTCAACCAGCTGACGGCCGACTGGATCCGGGATCCGGCCTCCGGCGCGGACTCGGCCGCGGGCAGCGGCGACGACGATGAGGCGGGGGCCCTCTGGTCGGAAGGCCTGCAGGCGCGACGCGATCGCCGGTTGCGGCTGGCGCGGGAGGGGCTAGCGGGGCTGGCGCGGTGGCCGGACGCCGGGCTTTCGCCCGCGCAGCGGGTTTCCGCCGCGATGCTGCGCTGGCAGCTCGAACGCGTCGTCGAGTCGGCCGCCTTCGATGACCACCAGAACCTCTTCCTGTTTGAACAGCGGCGCGGGCTGCACGTGGCGCTTGTGGAGTCCCTGACGGAGCGCGCCAGCTGGCGCCGGCCAGCGGATGTGACGCGCTACCTGGCGCGGCTGGCCCGGGTTGCGCCGCGCCTGGACGAGGGGCTGAGTCTGGCGCGCGGCTCCGCGCAACGCGGCTTCACGCCGCCGCGGTTCATCCTGGAGCGGGTGCAGACGCAGCTGCGGATGTTCCTCGATCACGCGCCTGCCGCGAATCCCCTCGTGGCGACCTTCGGTGAACGGATGAAAGCCATCGAGGGGCTGGGGCCCGAGGCGCAGGCGGAGGCGCTGGCACAAGCGCAGACCCTGGTCACGGGGGAGATCCGCCCGGCCTACCAGCGGGTGCTCGCCTGGGTGGACGAGGTGCTCCCGCGTGCGGTGCAGGAGGCGGGATGGAGCCGATTGCCGCGCGGAGCGGAAGCCTACGCCGCGGCCCTGCGGGGCTTCACCACGACGGATCTGGGTGCGGCCGAGATCCACGCCATCGGCCGGCGGGAGGTGGCGCGGCTCGAGGCGCAGGCGGAGGAGATTCTGCAGCAGCTCGGCCACACCGGCGGCCCCTTCAACGAGCGGATGGCGAAGGCGACACAGGGCGCGCTCGTCGAGGCGGCCGATCCGCGCGCGGCGCTGATCGCGCGCTACACGGAGTACATCCGCGACGCGGAGCAGCGGAGCGACGCGTTGTTCAACCGTCGTCCGCGCGCGCCGGTGGAGGTGCGACGGGTGCCGCCGCTCACCGAGCGGGTGGCCTCGGCCTACTACACGGTGCCGCCGACAGACGGCAGCCGCCCGGGAATCTTCTGGGTGCCGCTGCCCGGTAACGTCTTTTTCTACGGGGCCCGGATGCGGAGCCTCGCCTACCACGAGGCCGTGCCCGGTCACCACTTCCAACTGGCGCTCCAGCAGGAGCAGCGGGACCTGCCGCGCTTCCGCGCGCGACGCACTTTCGGTGGCATCAGCGCCCACAGCGAGGGCTGGGGCCTCTACGCGGAACGCCTCGCCGTGGAGCAAGGCTGGTATGAGGGCGATCCCACGGGGAAGCTCGGCGCGATCGGCTCGGAACTGTTCCGCGCGCGCCGCCTCGTGGTCGACACCGGACTCCACTCCCAGGGATGGACCCGCGAGCAGGCGATCGCCTACGGCATCAGTGCCCCGGAAGTCGAACGCTACATCACCAATCCGGGCCAGGCTTGCTCCTATATGATCGGGATGCTGCGCATTCTCGAGATCCGTGAGCGGGCGCGCACGGCCCTCGGGGCCGCGTTCTCGCTGAAGGATTTCCACGACGTGGTCCTCACCACCGGCTCCGTCCCGCTCGCGGTGCTGGAGCAGGTGGTGGCGGACTGGACCGCGGCGCGACGCGCGGCCGCCCCCTGAGGCGGCGACCGGTCAGAACCGGCCGTTGATGCCGAAGGTCAGCGTCGTTCCCGGGTAGTTGTAATACTCCATATTCTCGGGCACCCCGCGGTAGCGGCGCTGGGGGACGTTGGTGAGATTATCGATGTCGACGGTGAAGTTCAGCGTGGGGCGCAGCTGGTAGGCGAAGCCCAGGTTGATCAAGGTGCGCTCCATCCGGTAGAGGTTGCGGGCGGCGGAGGCGGCGCTGTAGGCCTGCAGGTACTCGCCCCCGTAATTGACGAGCAGCCGCGTGCTGAAGCCGCGGTAGCGCCAGCTCAGGCTCGCGTTGGCGGTGCGCGGCACGAAGCCGGCCACCTGGCCCGTCCCGCGGCGGCCCGTGCCGCCGTAGTTCCCGTGCGTGTCCAGCAGCGTGTAGTTGATCATCCCGCTGAGCCCCTTGAGCGCCCCGGGCAGGAAGGTGAACTGCTGCTGATAGCTGAACTCCCAGCCCTGCACGATGGCCGTGCCCGCGTTCGCCGAGCTCAGGACGGTCCACCCGGCGTACTCCCCGTTGTAGCCGTTGTCCGTGCCGGTGCCGACCGTTCCCGCATCGATGCCGCTCACAATGTAGTCGCGGATCTCCTTGTGGAACCACCCGACCGTGAGGTTGCCCACCGGCTCGAAGTAGTACTCGAGGGTGGCGTCCCAGTTGCGCGCCGTCTGGGGCAGCAACGAGGGATTGTTGATCGTGATCGTCCGCTGGTTCTCGTTGGGCGTCTCGGCGGGCGACAGGTTGCCGAAGGCGGGACGTCCGAAGCTAGAGGACCAGCTCAGGCGTGTCTTCAGGTTGGCAGTCCAGTCGTGCCACGCGTGCACGCTCGGGAATGCCTTGGTGTAGTCCCCGGTGATCTTGCGGCGGTTGTTGGCGTAGTCGCGCTGCGCCGAACCGGCGGGATCGGCGGTCTGCTGCGCCGCGGTGCTGAGCACGCGGGCACGGACCCAGCCGTCGGACTCGTTTTCCGTCTTCTCCCAGCGTACGCCGCCGAGGAAACCGGTGCGGCCGGCCCAGCCTTCGCGCCCGAGCTTGCCCTGCGTCATCACGTAGGGCGCCGTGACGGTCTCCACCACGTCGCGGTAGCTCGTGTAGCCGGTGGTGGCGCGGAAGTAGAGATCCTCGCGCCAGAGCGACGGATCGGCGACCTCGCGGGACCGCATAAACCAGGAGGCCTCCCATTGCGGGATCGCGCGGCCGGTCATCCGCCGGTCCATCGTCAGCAGGTTGGGATCGTGCGGCAGGGGGCCGGTGCCGGAGTAGCTCCAGCGCCGGGAGGCGCTGCGCACCCCGACGTGCTGCTCGCGCCAATGCACGCCCGCCTTGGCGAACACGGGCGCGGCAAGCGGCAGCGTGTAGCGGGCGTCAACGCGGGCCTCGGCGACCTCGTGGATCTGCCGGTCGTTCTGATTGGAGAGACCGTTGGCCGTGGGCCGGTAGTTCGCCGGATTGGTGAAATCCAACCCGCCGTTGGCGAGGAACTGCGGGTAGAGGTCGGAGCGCGTGCGATCGATGATCCAGCCGGTGCCGCTGATGCGGTTGTTGAGCACCGCGCCCTCGCCGTTGCCGATGTTGATGTGCGTCTGGGTGTAGCGGGCGTTGGCCTCGAGCAGCAGGCGGCCCTGCTCGTGCTCGATCCCGGCGTCCACGCGCCGCAGCCGGTTGAAGAAGTTGTTCGGCCCCGTCATCGTGACGTCGATGACCGAGGAGGCCACCGGACGGACGGTCGTGATGCGCGAGGTGTAGCCGGGCACGATGCTGGTGGTCGCGCTCGGCACGGTGTCCTGCGACTGTCCGTTGGTGAAGGCGCGGACCGCATACTGGCGGCGGTAGACCTCCGAATGGTCGATGTAGGTGGTCAGGAAAGAGAGTTTCGTCGCGGGGGTTAGCCGGTAATCCGCCTTCAGCGTGACGTTCTTCTGGCGGCGGTGGTTGTAGAGGTCATCCCAACGGTAGTCCCAGAGGAAGGCCGGCTGGGTGGCGGTGTTCTGGTAGTCCCGGGTGGTGAAGAAGGACCCGATCGCGGTCTCGCTGTTGAACAGGGTGAGCGAGACCCCGAGATTCCGGCTGCCCCCGAGCACATCGAAGACCTCCTGGTAGCCCAGGGTGAACAGCCCGTGCAGCCGCCGATCCTCGCGGATGGGGATCTGCTGGGTGAAGGACGGGGCGAGACGGCCCGTCAGGGTGTAGGTGATGCGGCGCTTCTCGCGCATCGACAGCGGGGAGCGGCTCTTGAAATTGATGGTCCCGCCGAGGGAGTCCGCGCCCTTGTCGGGGGTGTGCCCTTTCACCAGTTCGACCTGCTCGAACATCGCGCCCGTGATGTTGTTGACGAAGATCGACCGGCCCATCCCGCCCTGCCCGGTCATCAGGCCGCCGTCCATCGTGACGCTGTTGAGGCCCGGGCCCATCCCGCGGACATTGAAGCCGGAGAGGTTGCCGCCGGCGTCGAGCTCGCCGTAGATGCCGGGCAGCCGGATCGCGACCTCGCCCGCGTTGAGATTGGGCAGGTTTCCGAACGAGTCCGTGGCCGCGATGTTCTTGAGGTTCTCGGAATTGCGGTAGGCCGTGATCGCGGCGGCATCGCCCTCGCGCTCCCCGACCACCTTGAACTGGTCGAGCTTGTAGATGCCCGTCGTGAGGTCGAAGTCCTGCGTCACCCGCTGGCCCGCCGCGACGGTGAGGGTGCGCCGGGCGGCATCTAGGCCGATGTAGGTCACGGCGAGCTCGTGGCTGCCGGCGGGAATGCCACCGAGGACGTACCGGCCGGTGTCGTCCGTGAGCGCGGAGAGCCCGAGTTGGGCGATCTCGACCCGTGCGCCGGGCAGGAGGTTGCGGGTGGCGGCGTTGCTGACGGTGCCCGTCACGCTGCCGGGTTCGGCGGCCGCCAGCGTGAGGGCGAGCGCCAACGCGACGAGAACAAGACGGGGGAGACGGGTTGGGGAACTCTTCAGGGGGGGCATGGTGTGGTGCGGACGATGAAACGGGGTAGCTTCCGTGGGTCGGTAGCCTGTCTTGCTCGAAGCAGAAGCGCAGCGGGCGGCCGGAACAAGGCGATTTCAGCCGTGGGTGGGCCGAATCAGGCAGGGCCTGCCGGTTGCCATTCCGGTCACTCGACCTTGACCGGAGCGGATCCGCCGGGTGACCTCACCCCAGCCCACCTACCCCGGATGAACCCTGCCCTGCATCTCCTCCCGCGCCGCGCCCTCGTGCTGATCTTCGCGTTCCTGCCCGCTTTTCTCGCCGCCCAACCGGCCCCGGGGAGCATCACCGGACGCATTTCCAACCCGGCGACGGGTGAATACGTGCGGAACGCGCGGGTCGTCGTGCGCGAGACCGGCGTCGCCGCGGTCTCGGAGGGCGCAGGCGAATACCGGCTGTACCCGGTCACGCCGGGCCTCGTCACCGTGGTCGTCACCTACACCGGCTACCAGACCGCGAGCGCCTCCGTGAACGTTGCCGCAGGCGCGACGGCCAAGCTGGACTTCAGCCTGACCAGCGCCCTGGCGTCGTCCGGCGAGGCCCTGAAGCTCGACGCGTTCGTGGTTTCCACGGAGCGCGAAGGTGCCGCGAAGGCGATCATGGACCAGCGGAACTCGATGAACATCACCAACACGGTGGCCTCGGACTCGTTCGGCGACAACGCCGAGGGTAACGTGGGTGAGTTCCTCAAGCACCTGCCGGGCGTCGAGCTGGACCTCTTTTACGGTGAGGTGCGCACCGTCCGCCTGGGCGGCCTGGGCTCCGAGTACACCTCGGTGACGATGGACGGCATCGCGCTCGCCAGCGTGGACGCGAACAACAGCGGTTCCGGGGCCGCCCGCTCATTCACGATGGAGATGGCCTCCCTGAACTCGATGGAGTCCATCGAGGTATCCAAGACGATCAGCGCGGACGTCGACGCCAACGCGCCGGCGGGAACGATCAACCTGCGCACCAAGCGGGCGTTTGACCGCGCGGGCCGGCGGGTCTCGTGGCAGGCAAACGTCACTGCCCATTCCGAGGAGATGGATTTCCGTGCCAAGCTCGGCCCCGATGAGGACCGGCCGAGCCGAAAATGGCGGCCAGGCGGCATCCTCGAGTATTCAGATGTCTTCCTGAACCGCTCACTGGGCATCGTCCTGAACATCAGCGAGTCCAACGTCTACCAGGAGGCGTTGATCACGTCCCAGGCGTACAATGCGACCCCGACGGCGACCGATGCACGGCCCCTCGTGCCGACGACCCTGAATTTCCAGTGGGCGCCGCGCTTCAACAAGCGCTTCGCGACCACCCTGACCGCCGACTACCGCATCAGCCCCGAGCTCAACGTGGGCCTCGGCATCGTCTACAATTACGCCGATCTCTGGACCCCGCAGCGCACCACGATCTTCAACGCGGGCGCGCGGGCGAACGTGGCGGGCGCCGACCCGCTGCTGAGCTTCGTGTCGGCGCCCACGGGCTCCGTCCAGGTCAATCCCGTGGCGGTATCCAAGCTGGGCGAGACCCTGACGTTGCTGCCCCGGGTGGGCTACAAGCGGGGCAACCTCGAGGTGGAGGGCAAGTTCGCCTACACGGATTCCACTAGCTGGTACGATCCGCTCGGGCGCCGGCAGTCGATCCGCGACAGCAATTCGCCCACGGCGGCGAACGTCACCTTCCGTGCCGAGCGCTCCTCGCCCTTGTCGGCCGACTGGCGCTTCACGCAGCTCGCCGGGCCGGACATCGGGAATGGCGCGAGTTTCACCAGCCCGTCATTCACCCTCAACGACGGGCGCTTCGGCCGCACCACGTTCTTCAGCGGGGAGGTCAATGCGATCCTGAAGACCGCCCGGTTCGTCCCGGTGATCTGGAAGTCCGGCGTGAAGTCCCGCCAGCAGTTCCAGAAGTTCGAGGATGACCAGTTGGCCAAACGGTTCGACTACCTGCCGGGTGGCGGCGCCGGCGGCTGGGCCAATTACCGCTCCCCGTGGGAGTACGACCTAGGGATGAACGGCGGCTCGATCCAGTCCCTCTCGGGCGGGAACGTCTTTATGCCCAATCTCCGCGCGATCGCGGACCTTTACCGCGCCAACCCGGACGCCTTCCGCCAGAACTGGGGCACGAATGGCGACAATTTCTATGAGTCCTACGTCGCGCGCCGCCGCCGTTACTACGAGCGGGTCGACTCGGGCTTCCTGATGGGGACGGCCAGCCTCCGCGGCCTCACGCTTCGGGCGGGTCTCCGCTGGGAAGGCACCAGCACGGAGGCAAGCGAGGCGGACACCCGCACCCCGGCGGAACTGCGGGCGGCGGGTTTCCCCGTGAACGCCGCCGGCCGCGCCACGACAATCCCGGGGATCCAGTACCAGTTCCTCTCCCAGCCGCGCGTGAAACGCACCGGCGCGTACGACAACCTGTTCCCCAGCGCCTCGGTCAAGTACGGCCTCGCGCGCAACCTCGACCTGCACTTCGGCTACAGCTCCACCATCCGGCGGCCCTCCTATGTCAATCTTGCCGGCGTCTGGATCGTCAACGACACGGCCCTGACGGTCACCTCGCCCAACCCGCGCCTGAAGCCCGAGACGGCGGACAACTACGCGGCGCGCCTGGCTTACTACTTCGAGCCGGTGGGCCAGCTCGCGGTCACGCTCACCGAGCGGAAAGTGCGCAACCTCTTCATCACCGACCGGCTCACGGCGCAGGAATTCGGCTACACCGGCGACGACGAGCTCCAGGGCTACGAGTTCATCACGACGGACAACGGTCCGGGCACGATCCGGATGCGCAGCATGGAGTGGGAGTACAACCAGAGCCTCTCCTTCCTCGGCGCCCTGTTCCGGCGCCTCTCGGTGCGGGCCAGTTACACGCGCCTGTACGCCGAGGTGCCGCGCGCGAACCTCACCCCGCACCTCGCGAGCGGCGGCCTTAACTACACCTACAACCGCCTCAACCTGTACGCGAACTGGAACTGGACGGACGACGTGAACACAAACCTCGCCGGCACCACCTACCGCCGGCATCGCACCAACGTGGACGCCGGGGCCGGCTGGCGCCTCAGCCCGGCCTACAGCCTGTCGGTGAGCGTGCGCAATCTCACCGACACCCCTTACGTGAACCTGCAGCGCTTCGCGGGGGGCATCACCGCGCTCACCCGGAATGAAACCGTGGGCCAGAGCTGGACGTTCGCCCTGAAGGGTACTTATTGACGCGACCCGCCCACCCCGATGAATCGTCGCCGTTTCCTGCGCCACTCCGCGTCCGCCGTGCCCGCCGCGCTGCTCGCCCCGACCGCGTTGCGGGCGGGTGCCACTCCCGCCGGTCCCGTCATCCTGAGCGGCGTCGCGGCCCGGACTTCCCCGGCCGCGAAGGAGCTGCGGGCGGACGTGGTGGTGATCGGCGGCGGACTCGGTGGCTGTGCGGCGGCCCTGGCCGCGGCGCGGCGCGGCCGGCGGGTGATCCTCACGGAGGAGACGGATTGGATCGGTGGCCAGCTCACGTCGCAGGCGGTGCCGCCGGACGAGAACGCGCAGATCGAGACCGGCGGCGCGACGCGCTCCTACCGCGAGTTGCGGGAGCGCATCCGGGATCACTACCGGCGCAACTTCCCGCTGACCCCGGCCGCCCGGGCCAATGCCCGGCTCAACCCGGGCAACGGGAGCGTCTCGCGACTTTGCCACGAGCCACGCGCCGCCCTTGCGGCCCTCCAGGAACTGCTGGCGCCTTACGTCGCCGGAGGAAGGGTGGAAATCCTGCTGTTCCAAGTGCCGGTCGCGGCCCAGACCAACGGGGACCGGGTCGAGGCGGTGACTGTCCGCAGCCTCGAGCTTGGTCACGAGACCGTGCTGCGCGCGCCGTATTTCATCGATGCGACCGAGTTGGGAGACCTCCTGCCGCTCACCGGCACGGAGTTTGTGACCGGGGCCGAGTCACGGCGGGAAACCGGGGAGCCCCGCGCGAAGGAGCAGGCGGAGCCCGACAATCACCAGTCGTTCACGTGCTGCTTCGCGATGGATTACGTTGCGGGCGAGGACCACGTGATCGAGCGCCCGCGCGACTACGCGTTCTGGCGCGACCACGTCCCCGCCCTGCGCCCGCCCTGGTCGGGCAAGCTGCTCAGCCTCTTCTACTCCTCCCCGCGGACCCTGCAGCCGTTCAATATGGGGTTCGATCCCGAGAAGGGCACGGGGCTGTTCAAGTACCGGCGCATCATTGACCGCTCGCAGTTCGCCCCGGGCACCTATCGGGGCGACATCACCTTGGTGAACTGGCCCCAGAACGACTATATGCTGGGCAACCTCGTGGGGGTCTCACCCGCGGAGGCGGCGCGGCACACGGCGGGCGGCAAGCAGCTGAGCCTTTCCTGGCTCTATTGGCTGCAGACCGAGTGCCCGCGCCCGGATGGCGGGACGGGTTGGAAGGGCTTGCGGCTGCGCCCCGACATTGTCGGCACGGCGGATGGCCTCGCCAAGTACCCGTACATCCGCGAGAGCCGCCGCATCCGCGCGGAGTTCACCGTGACCGAGCTGCACGTCGGCACCGAGGCGCGCCAGCGTGAGACCGGAACCAAGACCCCGGCCGAGACCACCGCGGCCGCTTTCCCGGACAGCGTTGGGATCGGCAGCTATAACATCGATCTCCACCCGAGCAGCGGGGGTGACAACTACATCGATTTTCCCGCCCTCCCCTTCCAGATCCCCCTCGGCTGCCTGCTGCCCGTGCGGATGGAAAACCTTCTGGCGGCGAACAAGAACATCGGGACCACGCACTTGACGAACGGCTGCTACCGCCTGCATCCCGTCGAGTGGAACATCGGCGAGGCCGCCGGGGAGCTCGCGGCGTTCTGCCTCGCCGGCCGCCAGGCGCCGCGCGCGGTCCGCAAGACGCCGGCCCTGCTGGCGGAATTCCAGGCAAAACTGACCGAGGCCGGAATCCCGCTGGCTTGGGATCGGCGGCCCTGAAACTGGCCGATTTCCCCGCCCTAAGCGGGGATCAGGCGAAGATTTCCTCGGGGCGGAAGAACCGGGACAGCTCGGCGTGCGCGTTCTCCACGCTGTCGGACGCGTGCGCCACATTCACCATCATATCGGTGCCGAAGTCGCCGCGGATTGTGCCCTTGGCGGCCTTGCGGGAATCGGTCGGCCCGAGCAGGTCGCGCACCCGTTGGACCACGTTTTCCCCCTGCAGCGCGACCAGGACCACGGGGCGCCGGCTCATAAAGGCCTCGATGTCTGGGTAAAACGGCTTGGTGGCGACGTGCGCGTAATGCTCCCGGAGCAGCGCGGGAGACAACCGGCCCATCTTGCACGCGACGACATCGAAACCGGCCGCCTCGAAGCGGGCGAGGATCGTGCCCACCAGGCGTTTCTCCATCGCGTCGGGCTTCAGGATGATGAACGTTTTCTCCATAAAAGCTCCTGAACCTAGCGGCGGCTGCGCGCGTGGGAAGCCTAGAGTTGCCCCGGCACCGGAGCTCAGAATCCGCGCTCGAGGGCGACGAACACGCCGCGGCTGATCGCCGGGTAGCCGTGCACCTCCTCGTAGCGCTCGGCGAGGGCGTTCTCGAGCCGCGCCCGCAGGGACCAGCCGGCCGACAACCGCTGTTCCGAGTAGAGGCGCACCACCGCGTAGTCCTCCCCATCGATCGTCCGGAAGTTGCGGGCGTGCACATCCTCGCGCTGGCCCACCGCCACGAGGCCGGCGCCGGCGCTGAATCCACCGCCCCACGCGCGCCACACGTCGAGCCCGCCGCGGTGCCGCGGCCGGCGCAGTAACCGCGTGCCCGCCGTCAGGTTGGCGGCCTCAAGGAAGGCATAGTGCCCCGTGATCGTGGCCGCCTCGCCCCAGCGGAGCCGCCACGTCAGCTCCCAGCCCCGGGTGCGCGCGCGGAGAATGTTCTCCACGCTGCGGAAGTCACGGGTGCTGGCGATGAGGTCGCGGAGGCCGAGCTCGAAGCGGGTAATGCCAACCGTCCAGCGCCCTCCCCCACCCCGCCACTCGCCCCCCAGTTCCCAGCCGCGGGCGCGCTCCGGCCGCAGGTTGGGATTGCCGCGATAGAAGGCACTCTGCCCGTAAAGATCGAGAAAGCTTGGCGAACGAAACCCGGTCCCGAACCCTGCCCCCCACCGCAGCGACGAACCGGCGGGCGCCCAGGAGGCGGTGGCCCGGCCGGTGGTGGCGCGACCGAACGTGTCGAAGTCGTCGTTGCGCACACCGAGGCCAAGGTGGACATCAGGGCGCGGACGAAACTCATCCTGGAGAAAGACCGCGGCGAGGCGCTGGCGGCGGTTGATGTTGCCGAACCCGGTGTTGCGGGTGTGATTCGCCTCCAGCGTGGCCCCGCCGAGCACGAGGTGGTTGGCCCAGCCCCGATAGGTGCCCTGCGCATCGAGCAGGCCGCGCCGGTTCGTGACTCGCGTCTCCCCCGTCGGGCGCGGGGCGGGAAACGGGCTGACCGCCACAAAGCGCCGGTCCTGTCCGCCCGCCAGCAACCTCGCCTGCCAGTGGCCACGGTTCAGTTGGAGTTGGGCCGTGGCCAGCAGGTTGCCCTCCCGCTCGCGGTTGTCGGGGTCGTTAGTGAAACGATCGCCGGGCGAGCCGTACGCGCCACGAAACCACCGCACCGTGGCGGTGGCCTCAAGGCCGGGCCGCAGGGTGCGGTCCAGCCGCAGGACCGCATTCTGCGAGGCGAAGGCATTGTTGGCCCGCTCGTTCCGCGTGCGCCCCCCGCGCAGCGAGAGGTTCCAGGCGTCCGCCCCTCGCGCTCCCTGCGCGCTGAGCGCCCCTTGGAACGTGCCGAAACTCCCGGCCTCCACCACGAGGCGTCCCGCGGGGGCCCCTTGGCCCCGCGCTGCCCGCAGGGAGATCAGGCCCCCGACCGCCTCCCCGCCGTAGAGGGTGCTCTGCGGGCCGTGGGAAACTTCCAGACTGTCGCAGGCTCCAAGGCAGGCGCCGCCCAGAAAGACCGCGTAATCCGTGTTCGGATCGTTGAGTCGCAGACCGTCGACAAGCAGGAGCGTCTGGTTGGAGTTCGCCCCGCGCGTGAAGACCGACGTGATCATCCCGGCCGCCCCCGAGGTCACGGCCGGAACCCCGGTCACCTGGCGCAGCGCCTCGGAGAGAGAGCTGACTTGCCGGCGCGCCAATTCCTCGGCGGTGAGCCAGCCCGCGCTGGGGGTTCCCGGACCCGCCGGCTCCACCCCGCGGGAGGCTCGATACACGAACGGCGGCAACGCTTCCGGAGCTTGGGCACGGAGTCCCGCGGGCGCCGCCAAGGTCAAGAGCAGCCCCAAACGTACCGATTCGCGTACGGCGCAGCGCCCAGACGCAAAGAAACAGCGATAGCCTGCGCGGAAGCGGGAGGCCTGCAGGAGATCGCGTTCGGGAGACACGTCTTCGGAATGACGTTCTTCCTCTGGATGTAAAGAACGCATCAACCCATTGTGATACGTAGATATGTCACTTGCCTCACAGCAGCACGAGCGCCAAACCTCTGCGCGAAATGTCTGCAAACTCCGCCTCCCGCTCCGCCCGTGATGACGCGTTTCGCCGTCTCTTCGCCGGTCGCATCGTGGTGCTGGATGGCGCGATGGGGTCGATGATTCAGGGTCACTCGCTGGAGGAGGCTGATTTTCGCGGGGAACGGTTCGCCACGCATCCGCAGGACCTCAAGGGCAACAACGACCTGCTCTGCCTGACCCGGCCCGAGGTCATCGAGGGCATCCACCGCGCCTATTTCGACGCGGGTGCGGACCTGGTGGAGACCAACACCTTCAGCAGCACCTCGATCGCGATGGCGGACTACCGCTGCGAGCCGTGGGTGCGGGAGATCAACCTGGCCGCGGTGGCCTGCGCTCGCCGGGCCGCGGAGGCGGCCGAGCGGGCGACCCCGGGGCGGCTGTGCTTCGTGGCCGGGGCGATCGGCCCCCTCAATCGCACCCTCTCGATGTCCCCGGACGTGAATCGTCCCGAATTCCGGGCGGTGACGTGGGAACAGGTGGTCCAGGCGTACACCGAACAGATCGAGGCGCTGCTCGAC
>Ga0255158_1000444_pt1 | contig 12804 bp, 25 predicted proteins | sample Atl_Atlam_RepC_8_2_FD_188426 | JGI IMG/M metagenome (GOLD analysis project Ga0255158, IMG submission 188426) | Freshwater microbial communities from Altamaha River, Georgia, United States - Atl_Atlam_RepC_8h | ecosystem: Environmental > Aquatic > Freshwater > River | place: USA: Georgia...
CGAATCTGTTCCAGCGATCCTTCGATCCACTCACAAACTCGTTCAAAGTCATGGTTGCCTTCCAATGAAGCCAACGATTGAATGACTGTAAGTGGTGGTTTTGTTAACACGCTACTTACTTTTTGTAATCTTGCAGCGAGCGCACGCCAGGACCCTGGTGGTGGCACGGGGCATTGGGGGCCTCGAAGCCGGGGTACTGACGATGCAGACCATCGCCTTCCACCATGCCGCCATCGGCATATCCATGAGCCATGCCGCCATCTGCCATCTTCATCGGGGCCGGAGCCATTTCGTTGTGGGGCTTTGCGCCGTAGGGTCGTTTCATGATCTTTCCTTTACTGGACAAGGTTGGCGTCCTGGCCACCGGCAGGATTGCCTGCGGCGTCCAGTGTCGCTGGGGCTTCGGGTTGCTGCTGCTGTTGCAGCGCCATCTGCTGTTGCATCTGCTCCATCTGCGCGGCCTGAATCTGCTGCTCTTTGAATTCGAGCTGCTCCGGGGTGGGGACCAGTTTGTCGGTGTCCATCTGGAGTGATGCGGCCACCTCGCGCAGGAGGTATGCCCTGCCCTTGGCGCCAACGATCTGGAGATCCACAGGGTTTGCCGTGGTCTGCAAGAACTCGTTGCGGCGCATCTGCAACTGCTCCTTGGCAACCAGGCCCATGGCGCCTTTGGCCACGACCTTGAAGTCGCCCTTGGCGGTGGTGTCCGGGTCGTAGAGCATGTTGTGTACGTACATCCGACCAACGATCGAGGCGATCACCACATCGCATGAAGCGATGGCGGACTTGATGCCCTTGGCTGCGTTGTCCATCAGCATCGACAGACCAGACGCCGTGCGGCCAGCGCCGCCAGAAGCCTGACCGCCGTACACGTAGTTCGGGATCCCGGTCACTTCGTCGGCCTGCTTCATGAAGGTCAGGTAGACGTTCATGAGCTCGGGCGCATTCATGTTCGGCTGGAAGAACCTGACGGCAGGCTGACCGCCGCCGGTGCGATCGGAGGTGGTCTGCCAGATCTTCCAGGGGTACATCGAGGTGACGTTCTCGCCATCAGGCAAGCGGTCAACAGCGATCTCGGCCTGGGGACCGGAGGCGATGCCCATGTTGTTGGCCAGGCTGCGAGCTGCGGCGTTGCACATGATCTGCACATCGCGCATCTGCTCTCCCAGAGCGGTACCCCAGAACGAGCCAGGAACGGGCACCCACTGGGCAATCTCGTAGGGACGCTGGCCCAGGGGATCGGGGTTCAACTGCACCTTGATGATGAAGGGACCGATCTGCCAGACGTTGACCTCGTACTCTTTCATGGGGTCGATCTTCTTGCCCTTGAAGCCCCAGTCGATCAGCATCTTCCCGGACACAGAACCCCAGAACTCCAGGGCCTCGATCACTTCCTTGGTGTACAGACGGGCATGGGGTTTACCCTCAAGCCGATCGCGTTCCTGGTCGCCCATCAGCCACTGACGGAAACCAGTTTCGCCAAAGCGCTCGAGCACCTGGTCGATGTCTTTGTCGCTGTACCCAGGGGTGCCGCGCATGGCTTGGAGGCTGGCGCGTGTCAGGCGGTGACGCTCGATCAGATACCCGTCATTGACGGTGCTGGAGTTGGGCGACGGGAAGATGTCGTGAGGTGAGACACGGTTGGTCTCGCGCACGTAATCGTTGACGATCAGCGGCTGGAACTTCGGCCCCCACTTCATCGTCTTCTTGCGGCGCACGACAGGGCCCTTGAGGATCGCAGTCGGGTACGTCACGAAGTCGTCCACGAAGTCGCGGAAGGCTTGCTCGAATCCGCCAGCGGTCATCTGGTCTTCGATCTTGTTCTCCATGCGGTTGGCGCACTTCTCCGCCTCTTCGCGCATGCGAGCCATGATCGTGTCGTGGACCTGTTCCATCCGGACACGGAAAGCTTCGGGGTGAACCTGGCCACCGGCCTGGACGAAGGCTTGCATCTCCATCTGGACGAGCTCAACGATGCCGGCTGAGATCTCGGGCGGGAGCTCAGGCTCCTTGCCAGGCTGGAGCTCGAAGGCACGCTTGCCGCCGCCGAGCATGACGTCGTTGATCCAGTTCGCCGCAGCTCGAGCCTTGATGTCGGTGATCCGCATGAAGATGTCCGAGCCACCGGTCTGGGCGATCTCCATCGCCTTCTCCGGGTCGTACACCCCACGACGCTGGCGCTCGCACTTGAGCAAGCGTTCCGTGATCTCGGTCTTCGAAAACTTGGCGCGTTCCCAGCAGTCGCTGATGTGACGCGAGAGCCCTGAATAGAGCATCTCGATCAGCTCATTCTTCTGCTCGACCTTGACGTCCACCTCTACCGGTTGAGGTGCGCCAATCATTCCAATGGCGATTCCGTTCATGTCCAACCCTTACTGGATGCTTGGACGATCGAACGTGCCCTTGCTGGCCGCAGACCGTTTCGCACCCTCATGCACAAATACTGAAGAGCGTCATGGGGATGCGAGAAAGCATCCTTGACGGGACGGTCCCTGTATCGTGCAGCACCTGAACTCTTCAGGCGCTCATACCGGTAGCGACCATTGAATCCTTTGCGAAGCGTCGAGCAGCTGGGATCCAGGAGCAATCCAGGTCCGCCGTCGATCATTCGCGTCAGGAAGAATGCAACCGATTCTCGCCGGGGTATCCAATCATTGGTTGCCGCGGGTTCGGTTGGGATGCCCAGCTCGAGCAGCTCCTGGAGGCAGGTACGCTCGTCGGTCTGGGCGCGGATCTGGCCGGCAGGGTCGCCTTCCGAGAACCGTTGAAAGCCGTTGTACTTGTTGGTCAAGATCGGTCGAACGACGTCCGACGCGAACTGACGGATACCCATGTCCTCGCTGATGATCTCCTCGAGGATGACCAGGCGCCCATTGGGCATCTGCTGGCCGATGATGCAAGCTGGGGTTAACCCGAAGTCCCAGCCCAGGATGATCGGGAGACCCCGGACTGGCTCCAGCTTCTTGTCCGACACATGCACTCTATCGTTCCATTCCGGATAGACTGGTTTGCCGTCCGAGGTCGTTCCGTAATTCCCCATCAAGAAGACGTTGATCCAGCCTTCCTGTTTGCCGCCCACCTGGCGCAAGTAATAGTCGTGGCCGCTGGGCAGGTTGTCGATGTTCTCGGCGTCTGGGTTCGGGTGGTAGTTGCCGTCCTCGTCCCGATAGATTCCGCCAGGCTGACGGAAGAACTTCCACCCCTTGGGCGTCTCCATCTCCGCGATCTGGTAGTACCAGTGATCGTCGTCCGGCGGGTTGGTGTCCATGATCACGCCGGTCCAGCTGGGGCCACCTTTGAGCTTGGACGGGTAGCGACCCACGCGCTGGGTACACATGTCGAAGACCGCCTTGGAGATTTCCGACGCTTCGTTGATCCACACCCCGGTCAATTCCAGCGAGCGCAGCTTTCCGGTGTCGAGCTCGGAGTCCAGCGCCAGGAAGATGACCTCGAGCTCCATCGCCGTCCCGTCACCGATGTCGTCAATCCGCATCGTGCTGGTGATCGGGGTGTCCCAGCGGATGGGCGCCACGTTTTGTGGAAACCAGGTCTGCCAGGTCTTGATGGTCGTGGACTTCAGCTCGGGGTAGGTGTTTCGGATGATGGCCCAACGCGATCGTCTGACCCCGTCGTACCAGGGCTCCTGTTTGCACGCTCGCATGACGATCTCGGCGCAGCAGGAAGACGACTTGCCAGAACCGACAGGCCCCATGAGGCCCCGTACAAAGGAATGGTCGTTATGAAAAGAGGCCGCGTTGGGTCCGGGCGGGAAATACGTGACCAGCCCGTCGTCATGTTCTACGACCTCCAGCGTCATTTGGGCTGCGGGAGGTTGGCGTTCAGATTGAACGTGATGCCTTGTGCGCCCGTCTCGATCTTGACGTCAGAGAGGTTCGGTAGCGACTTGTCCATCAAAACCTTGATGGCCTGGATCTGCTGCGAGGTGAGCTCTTTCTTCCCTGTCGCGCAATCAGTCAGCTGATTGATCAACATGGAAACTTGAATCTTTTTTCGGACGTCGTCCTGATGGGTCTTGCGGAGTCGTGCTGCCATATCAACCTCATACCTGCCGTTGGTGGCATGAGGCGATTTTCGTTGGGGATTTGATTGATGGTGCTTGGTGGGGGCGGCTGGAGTCGAACCAGCTCATCCAAAGGAAACGGTTTTACAGACCGTCGCGCCTCGCCATCTGCGCCGCGCCCCCATTGCAGGGACGATCAATATCGCCAGCGGCGAATTCGATTGGTCTGGGTGGCAGGACTCGAACCTGCGACCTCATGCTTCCGAAGCACGAACTCTACCAACTGAGCTACACCCAGATTGGTTGGTCGTGGCAAGGAAACTTGTTGCATGAGTTGAACTGTAACTGGTGTTGCCGCTGACGATTATGCGGCGTCTGTGTTGATGCCAGTGACCGCTGGATGGGGCGGTGTGGCCCAGACCGATTCTGGATTGTTGGTAACGAGTGGTATGTGCTCACCGCTCTTTCGAGACCCGTGCCCCGCGCCAGCATTCGGCAGTACCAACACGCATGAGGACTGTTGCAGGGACTTATTCCGGATGCCCAGATGCTTGGCAATCCCCATGCGTGTGGGTGGTGCCTTACGGGCACCAGTCGGCCAGGTCACTCGAGGGAGGAGCAACCATGAAGGAGGACCCCGGCCCTGGCTGCGGATGTTACGTGGCAGGCGCCACCTTCCGCTGGGCGCCGACATTCAGAAAATTGCCGAGGTCCAGTGTGCCTGGTGTCTTTGCCCAAAACCAATCAGGGATAACCCCTACAACAGTTGGCATGGTCCTTGCAAATACAGATATATAAGATACCGATATATACCGTACCGATGTATACCGCTACCGATATACATTTCTCATACACACCCGGTCTTAAGACAAAGGGTGTGTATGAGAAGGAAATAAAGATAAAAAAATACCGGTGTATATCGTTCGATATATACCGGTTCTTTGTATATCGGTATCCATTGGATACCGGTATACATCTATATATCTATATATAGTCTATATATAGCTATATACAGGCGTCACTGACCGAGCTTGACCTTTTCAGACGCCGCAGCAAAGGTCTTGAGCAGCTGTTCGACCAGCTTCAACAGGTCATTCACCCCACCGAACTGGCGCAGATCCAGGTCGGACTCGAAAAAATGGGGTTCACCGTACAGCATGACGCTCCCCGACAGCTTGACCAGGTGCGGAGCGTCGATGATTGCGCTCTCCGGACGCACATCCACCTGCTTCAACGGCTCAAACTGGTTCAAAAACGCCTGGACTTCGTGGGCTTGCAGCATTGATCGCTCCTTGTTGCTGAAAAACACAGCATAGCCGGGGTTCCAAAGGCCCCCGTAGGAGCGATTTTTTGGTCCGGTGGGTACCTACCCCTACCCCCACCCCAGAAAACGCAGCCAAGGCCCGATTTAGCGGCTCTGCGCAGGGTTCGGAATTGAGATCCGACCCTTCGATTCAAAAAGTGGGGCTCGTACGTGGGATCAGATATGCACTGGAGTCCTCATACCCCCGTACCTCACGGTCAAGACCACGGTACGCCAGGGCCTACCCCCATGCGTGGCGAAGCACGGATGGTTAATCCGTCACGGACGTAGCGTTATCAAGGGTTTGCCACCGCTTTGTGCTGAAGATGTGCAGCCGTTTCGCCTTCCCCTCTGACGAGGGAAGGCTTCACTTTCCCTTTTTCGTGTACTTATCCACAAGTTATCCACAGATTTCACAGATTTGTGGCTCTCGCGCGATTTCCTGTGGATAACCTGTTGATTTCTCAAACCCTTTTGGAGCTGACATGTTCAAACATCACTTCACTGCTTACCTCTGCCTCAAATCCATCATCTGCTTCATCGGAGCCGCTGTTTGCGTTGCACTCAACCAGTCTCCCAACACGTTGCTGATCGTCGCTGGCCTCAGCTTCTCCTTCGCTCCGCTCATGGCTTGGCTGGAGGATAAGCAATGAACGACCACATCAAAGACTGTTTGCTGGCGATCGCCATCGGCATCTCTCTCGCCATGATTCTCGTCCACTGGTGGTCATCGTGAAGCGAGGTGAATCTGTCACCTGTCCCAAGTGCTCAGGCACTGGACTGTTCCGCAACCTTGGCAAGTGTTTCACCTGCCTTGGTTCTGGCGTGATGAACCACGCTGATTGGAAGCGCTGCCAAGCCTACCAACAGCGCTACGCCAATCCCAGCCCACAGCGTCCTCTTCTTTGACGCTGCTGAGTCGCTTCCCGCCCTCCTTACGAAGGGCGTGAATCGCCTTTCTTGTGTTTTTTGGGTGTCTTCGGATGCTCTGCTTCCTTGTTTGCTTTCGTGTTCCTTTGTTCAACCTTCCTTTCAGGAGAAAACCATGACCATCGCTATCGCTCAAACCGTTGCCAATCCCGCCGCCCCTACCGCTGCTCAGATCCAGCGTTTAGTTGCCCTTGGCATCAACTCCGTCCCTGCGACCCGTTCTGAGGCTTCGCAGGCCATCTCCGCCGCTATCGCCCAGCGCGATATGCAGCCGGCAACCCTGGCTCAGATCGGTCGCGCTGCCGCCCTCGGTGGCCGTGACCTGCCTGGCGCCGGCGTGCGTGAGAAGTCCACCCAGATCTACCTCTTGGAGGCTCTGGTTGCCTTCGACAACGCTGCCTCTCAGGAGGACACCAACGCTGCCGCCGAGATGCTCATCGCTCGCGTGCGTGAGCGTCTGGTGAAACCGCTGCGTGTCACCGTGACGGCGCCCAAGGCTCCGGCTGGTGAAGACGCACCGCTGTAACCACATCGCAACGATCGGGGCTGGTTCGCCAGCCTCGGTCTTTGTTTTTCATGCCCTGTTCCCGGCTCAATCATTCCACGGAGGCTGTCATGCCCAACACCATTGACCTTGAATCCCAGCTCGGCCAGTTCATTGGCACCGAGCACTATTGCTTCAACCCGCTGTATCCATGGATGAAGTACACCGATGGCGTTGCGTACTTTGCTGAACACGCCGGCTGTCACTGGTTCCTGGACATTCTGGGCACCGAGCTCGCCGCCCATGTCCGGCGCAATCCGTTCATGGCGATCACCATGTCCGTCAAGGACAGCATCGCCAACATCGTTGTCACCGATGGTAACGACAACAACATCTGGTCACGCAAGGAGATCTACACCGACTGCCCAGCCGGTAACTGGAAGTTCTTCCTTACTGACAAAGTTCTCATGCTCACCTCGGAGTACTGATCATGAAACTCTACGAAGTCCCGCGTTACAGCCGAATCCGCCTGCCCGACGGGCTCGAGCTCAACTTCGACCACATCGACGGCATGTACTCGTACTGCACCGACGATAAGGGCATCGTCTACCACATCTCAGCGTTTGCCGAGGTCGAAATCGTTCAACCACAGGAGATCAACCATGACACGTAAAGAAGACGCCGAGCTCCAGATCATCTGGGAGCAACTCAATGGAGCGTTGTACGACGTCTCTACGGACAACGCCAAAGATGCTGTCGAGGCAATCGAGGACTGCATCAAGCGACTGGAGTCGCTGGGGGTGGGCGAATGAAAACGTCCGAACTGACAGGAGCCGCCCTTGATTGGGCGGTGGCGAATCTTGAGAATGTGCCTGTTAATGCACCAGGGTATTTGTGGGGCGTAGGCCAGTTTAATCACCGCTATTCGACCGACTGGGCACAAGGTGGGCCGATCATTGAGAGGGAGAAGCTCGACCTGTTTACCGAGAAGGGCACACCGGAATCGTGGGTGGCAAGCATTGCCCGTTACCAAAATGGAGAGCGCCTTACAGGTTGGCGAATTCACCAGTATGGCCCCACACCCCTGATCGCCGCCATGCGGTGCTACGTTGCATCCAAGCTGGGCGATGAAATTGAAATACCGGAGGAGCTGAAATGAAACATTCAGAGCGCTTCGCGCTGGACCACTGGCTGTCCGACTACCCCATGGGCCTGGACTACGACGAGGTGCTCGATCTCATCGCGGATGAGAGCGACCGTGTGCTGACCTGGATTGTGGCGGAAGACTGCCCGACTGCTGAATTGATCGAGATCATTGAAAGCACCCGCGCTCAGGTTGAACGCATGCTGGACAACCTGTTGTACGGCATCTGCCTGAGCTCCAAGACTGAGGAAGAAAGCATTATCGAAGGAGCCATGACATGACATCCACCCAACTGTACGAACTGCTGGACAAGGCCGGCATTAAATTCCGGATCGTTGAGATCTTTGAAGGCGTCCGCCTTATCCGTGTTCTTGTTGAAGAGGAGGAAGAAGAATGAAACAGTGGTACGGACAAGTGCTCATGTCTTACTGGCAGGAGATCTGGGTCGAGGCAGAGACCGAGGAGAAAGCCAAAGAACTGATGCTCAATAAATTCGACATCGCCCAAGCCGATCCAGGCGAAGGCGAAGTTTGGGACATTCAAGAAGTCAAGCAAGGAGAACCAGCATGCTGATCACCCGCACCAGCACCGCAACCGGCATCGTCCGCACCATGGATCTGCCTGTCACCGAAGAACAACTGATCATGTATGCGACCACTAACGCACTGATCCAGGACGTATTCCCTAATCTGACCGCAGACCAGCGCGAGTTCATCGTGTCTGGCATGACCGAGGATGAGTGGGAACAGATCTTCGGTGAGTACGAGAACCATCACTACCAACGCGACGGAGGCTCATGTGAGTTCGATGACATCCCATTCTGAAGCATTGAGGCTGGCGTTGCGCTACATCAAAGCCACAAACAAAAACTCAGGATTCTGGTTGGTTCCCGAAAGCGAACTGAACAAAACAGTCTTTGCCATCAAACAAGCCTTGGAACAACCAGAGCCAGAGCCTGTGGTGACATTGGAAAAACTTTTGGAGAAGAACAAATGAGCCGCATTTCATGGAACACATTTCTTGCGTCGATGCTGGAAGTCGGCCACCGAGAGTACATCGAAACAACCTTGGATAACTACGCTCAAGTGATGCGGACGGTAAACACACCAAAGAGCCGTCGCCCAAAAGAAATGGCTGGCATGGAGTTCACCACAACGCTACTGACTGCTGTCGGCGCAAAGGTTGGGGACATTCGTTATCTTGTTTGCGTGGAGAGAATCAAATGAGCACTGGCGTGATGTTATTTAACCCGTTTACGGGAAAGCCCCGTCATCCTGATGACATTGCAAGCGACCCCCGTGGTGTTTTGATTTGGGATAGTGAAGAGCCATTGAAAGCATCCCCACCCAAGCGTGAGCCGCTGACGGAAAGGGAGATTGTTCAAGTGGCGGGAAAGCAAGTCGCAGAAAAGATTATTGCTGGGCAAGAAATCACACCAGAAGATTGGATTGCGTTTGCCAGAGCCATCGAAGCCGCCCACGGCATTAAGGAGAAGAACACATGAGAATACAAATGTGCCCGCGATGTCTGAAAAACAGATTCAACAATAGCCCTTACTCATATACATGGTGGCATGTTATGGGCCATGGCTATATGTGCTGGAAGTGCTACGACAAACTCACGGAGAAAAACGCATGACATTCAAGACGCACAACGAAGTGGTTGGCATCGGCGTATCTGGCACGTTCAAGGTTGGCAATCTCGACTGCCCGTACTCAGACCTGGTTGCTTGCTTTGGCCAGCCAATGGATGGAGACGAGTATAAGACCGACGCCGAGTGGTGGATTCAGTTCGATGACGGCGAGATTGCCACGATCTACAACTACAAGAACGGGCACAACTATCTGGGTGACGACGGCTGTGACACGGTGGACATTGATGAATGGTCGATCGGTGGCAAGCATCCGGAAGTTGTCCCCCGCATCATGGAGATCCTGGCCGAGCTCAGGTCCAAGCCTGAGTACGTACCGTTATGAGCCACATCCTGGTCAAAGACGGCACTGACGAAGCCGCCCTCTACATCATGCGGAAGGGAGCCGTGCGTGAGGCACAGGTTCAGCTTCTGTACACGGCGCTCAAGGATCTGCTTGAGATGCCCGAATACGATGGCACCCGCGCAACCAGCCAGGTGAGATTGCGTGCCAAGAATGCAGCCAAACGCGCACTGAAGACAGTAGACGCTGGCAAATACTGATACCTGTACCTGCTCGACTGAATCACAACGGCCCCGCACGACGGGGCTTTTCATTTTCATCAACGACTCACGACTCAATCATTCCACGGAGGATCTATGAGTAACGAAGAACAAGCAAAGCAGATCTTCGAGTCTGCCAAAGACATGATGGACAGCATACGTGCTGTCAACGGCGCCAACTATGCGCGGACTGTTGAGATCGCACTCAACATGCTCAAGCTGCAAGAGCTGCTCGGTCATCTCATCAGCACGATGGAAGATGACATCGGTCAGGAGAAAGCAAACAAGGTTTGGCTTGGCTGCAATCACATCTTCTCCCATGTGATTGGTCTGGCCTCGTCCAACGGCGGGCTGCTGGAAACGGCGGACCCGAATGAGCTGGTTGATTGGGCTCGCAAGCTGCTGGCGATAGAGGAGAACGCCGCCAAGGCTCTGATGGGAGATTCGGCATGAAACGAATCATCATCGCAGCCGTGGCGTGTGTCGCCACACTGGCACACGCTGAGTTCTATTCAGGCAACAACCTGTATGCACGGATGACATCGTCAGATGTCTACGACCGGATCTTCGCGCAGGGATATGTAGCTGGCGTGGCGGACGCGGCATACGGAACGCTGTACTGCCCTGTACCTGGCATCACGCTTGGTCAGCTGGTTGATATGACCAAGTCGCTGCTCGAGAAGAATCCTGATCAGCGCCACAAGACGGCGGACTCATTCGTGATGCACGCCATCACTGCCGCATTTCCCTGCGCCAAGAACAGAAAGGGTAACGACGCATGACCGATGAAGAGTTCAAAGCGGTGCGTAGACACGTCATCGCTCTGTTTGTGTTTGCAGTCATCTTCTTCTACTACAACTGGAGGTAATCATGGGATTGGATATGTACGCGTACGCCGTGGACGCAAGCAAGCTCAATGACGACGATGACATCGACGTTGAGATGGGCGATCACGCTGAGAAGATCGCCTATTGGCGCAAGTTCAACCATCTGCATGGGTGGATGGAGCAGTTGTACCGTGAGAAGGGTGGTGAGCAAGAATTCAACTGCACCACCGTCAGGCTCACGCTCGACGATCTCGAACGGCTGGAGAACGAGGCTGAAGATCCCGAACTGTTCCACTCGGTTCAAGGATTCTTCTTTGGCGGTGACGAGCTGCACCACGAAGACATGGAATCGCTCGAGGCGTTCATTGACAAGGCGAAGGACCTGATCAAGAACCAGGGCATGGCAATTTTCTACGACAGCTGGTGGTGAAAGGAGAACCATGAACACATATCATCTGCGCCGATTCCGTCGTGTCTTCAGCAACTACGACTGGACACCGAAGCAACGCCGCCGCTACGCCAAGCAGTGGGTCACATCCATTCGCTATCTTGGTGACAATTGGCTGCTGGCACAGCCGGTCTCCAAGGCTTCTTCCTCCTGAGCCCCCGCTCTTCCCCGCCTCTATCGAAGGCGGGGCTTCGCTTCCCCTTCCTTGATTCCCTGATCCCTATCCACTGTTTCCTTGTTCCTCTGCTCTCCCTTCCGTGACCCGCTTCGGCGGGTTTTTCATTTTCATGGAGACCAAATGGAACTCTACAACCTTCCTGTCATGCAGCGCTGGATGAACGAACCGCATCAGCAGTTCACCAGTCGCTTCCTGAAACTCAATCAACGTGACTCGGCAGCAGCTGCCGACCTCATGATGGCGCTGGCCACTGCGCTCAACTCCCTGGCCGGCAAGATCGGCGCCACCACCGACGAAGAACAGAAGCGCAAGTTCGCGGAGATGCGTGAGCGTGTCCTCAATATGGCAACCGCGTGCTACGTCAAGTGCGCGCAAGCAGGCGGCAATCGGTTCTCCGTCATTGTGTACATGGTCAAGATTGACAAGGCCCTGGGCACGATGCGTAACCTCGACAAGCTGGGTCGTGTTGCTCGCATGTTTGACGGCGCTCCGGACGAAGCCAACTGCGAAGAGTGGCTGCGCGGGCAGATTGACATCACACGTTGCGACGACTGCGGTCGCTGGGAATACGACTCAAAAATCAAAGAGACCTATCACAGCGATCAGGTCTGCCGCGAATGCCTCAACAACTACTACCGGTACTCGGAGCGCTACGGTCAGCACGTACACGAAGATCGCAGTCGTGAGGCGCGTGACGAACACGGCAACTACGTCATCATTGACGAGGACGACGATGAATTCGAGTACAACGAAGACTCAGACTGCTGGTATCACGTTGACTACGAGCCGCCCGAGCCGCCGATCATCGGCAACTACCACTCGAGCAAGCCGTACCAACGCATCATCATTGATGAATGGTCCAAGATCAAGCATCGCTGGTTTGGCGTCGAGCTCGAGGTCGAGATCAAGGATCACCAGGTCGATCGCAACGAGAAAGCCAAACTTCTCAACGACGTCATCAACGATGGCGAGCGTGGCAAGCGTGTGTTCTTCGAGAACGATGGCTCTCTCACCACAGGTTTCGAGATCGTGAGCCAGCCGATGTCACTGCCTGCTCATCATGAGACCTGGCAATGGCTCCGCAACAAGGACGCCACTCGCTATCTTCTGTCGCACAACACTCGCACCTGCGGCTTGCATGTGCATGTGAACAAGGACAACCTGACGCAGATCCAGATCGCCAAGATCGTGACGTTCGTCAACGATCCGAAGAACGAGGAGATGATCCGTGCCATCGCCCGCCGATATGCGGAAGGCTATTGCAAGATCAAGCAG
>Ga0255158_1000450_pt1 | contig 12731 bp, 8 predicted proteins | sample Atl_Atlam_RepC_8_2_FD_188426 | JGI IMG/M metagenome (GOLD analysis project Ga0255158, IMG submission 188426) | Freshwater microbial communities from Altamaha River, Georgia, United States - Atl_Atlam_RepC_8h | ecosystem: Environmental > Aquatic > Freshwater > River | place: USA: Georgia...
TTCAAGACGACGATTTTCACGCCATGACCACCAAGAACTTCGAACTCAAAGATCTTTCCTCGGGCAAAAAGAGCGCCTTGCCGGTGCGCTCCGGCACCATCGGTCCGGACGTCGTAGACATCGGCGCTCTCAATAAAGACCACGGCGTCTTCACCTTCGACCCGGGCTTCATGGCCACGGCCAGCACCGAAAGCCGCATCACCTACATCGATGGTGATCAGGGCGTGTTGCTTTACCGCGGTTATCCCATCGAGCAGTTGGCTGCCCAGAGTTCATTCATCGAAGTGGCCTATCTCCTCAACAACGGAGAGCTTCCCGATCAGAAGCAGCTCGCCGATTTCAGTGTGAGCATTCAGCGTCACACCATGATCAACGAGTCGCTGCTGCGCATGTACAACGGGTTTCATTACGATGCGCACCCCATGGCCATGGTCAGCGCGATCGTCGCCTCGATGTCCGCGTTCTATCACGACTCGATGGACATCAATAACCCCCGCCATCGCGAAATCTTCATGCATCGCATCATTGCGAAGATGCCGACGATTTCCGCGGCCGCCTACAAGCGTTCGGTAGGCCAACCGTTCGTCTACCCGCGCAACGATCTCGATTACTGCAGCAATCTGCTGCATATGTTTTACGCCGTGCCTTGCGAGCCGTATCACGTCGATCCGCTTGCTTCGCAGGCCCTCGACCTGCTGCTCATCCTGCACGCCGATCACGAGCAAAATGCGAGCACCTCGACGGTACGCCTCGCGGGCTCCACGGGCGCGAATCCCTATGCCGCCATCTCCGCGGGCGTTTCCGCGCTCTGGGGTCCGGCTCACGGTGGAGCGAATGAAGCCGTACTCGAAATGCTCGAAGAAATCGGTAGTGTCGACAACATTCCGAAATTTCTCGCGCAGGTCAAAGATAAGTCCAGTAACGTACGTCTGATGGGCTTCGGTCACCGGGTCTACAAGAATTTCGATCCGCGCGCGAAGATCATTCGCGAGATGTGCCACAAGGTACTCGCGAAAATGGGCCGTGCCGACAACCCGCTGCTCGAGCTTGCCCAGCGACTCGAAGAAATCGCGCTCAAAGACGATTACTTCATCTCGCGCAAGCTTTATCCGAATGTCGATTTCTACTCCGGCATCATCTACAGCGCTCTCGGTATCCCGCGCTCGATGTTCACCGTCATGTTTGCGATCGCGCGTACGGCAGGATGGGTCGCGCACTGGCAAGAGATGATCAGTGATCCGGCCTACAAAATCGGCCGTCCGCGCCAGCTCTATACGGGCCCTGTGAAGCGCGACTACGTGCCGATCGCCAAACGCGCCTGAGATTCAGCCAAGGGTCGATTCTTTAGTCATACCCTGCGGCGACTAGGGAAGACACCTCATTCAGGTCGGCGCGCCGCATCGGCTTGCCATCGACCGGACTGATGGGCGCTTGTCGAATACCATCGACCGGAAAGACAACAATCTCCACGGACTGACCATCGACGTCCAGCCGTAGAGCCGGTTGCTGCACGATGCGCTCGGCATTGAGGCGTGTGCGGCGCTCGCCGACTTCAAACGGCACGCCCTGATCCATGAGGCGAAACGTCACCGACTCGGCGCGATCCGCAAAGACATGGAGTAGGACGTCGTCGTGCTCGGTCGCTGTTCCCTGCAGCACTGAGCCCACGAGCCGCGGCTGAAATTGTTCGAGACGCCGCATGACCTCGAGCGCGACTTCGCGTTGCGCTTGCAGTGACTCGAGATGCGCATCGCCGCCGAACAGGCGTTGATACTCCTGCAGTGCTTCTTCTATTTCGGTGTTGCGCGGCAACACTGAACCATCGACGACGCCGAATCGTTCAGCCGCTTTGCGCTTGGCGAAAAGAAAATCGCGGATGCCATGCTCGGCCATGACTCGAGCGGCCTCTTGAGCAAGCGCGCGTCTGAGGTTTTCGGCACGAGGCGGAAGCTTTTTCATGACGGCGAATCAAAAAATAGGTTCAGCCGGTGGATCGTTTGGGCGCCTCGGATCTGCTGCAGAGCTTCCAGGGGCGCTGCCTTCAGGCAGGCGATCGATCATGAAGGTTTCGAAAATCGCATCCGGATCATCGGCTCCCGCGATTTCTCCGGTGACGGGAGAGATTCGTACCTGCATGAGTCCGCCTGGCATCGACCAAGAACGATCAGGAACGCCTTTCAATGCTTCGGCCATGAAGTCGACCCAAATGGGTACGGCCGTTCGACTACCTTCTTCGCCCTCGCCGAGGGGGCGTGACTGGTCGAAGCCCACCCAAACGGTCGCTACGAGCGACGGGTTATAACCGTTGAACCACGTGTCGCGTGCTTCGTTGGTGGTGCCGGTCTTGCCCGCGATGTCGCTGCGCCCGAGCGCCAAGGCACGACGCCCGGTGCCGCGAGTGATGACTTCGCGGAGCATATCGGTCATGAGCCAGGCGTTTTGCGGACTGATCACGCGAGGAGCCACTTCAGTCGCCGGCAAAGCGCAACCAGCAGGCACGATCGCTGCGCCTTCGGTCTCTGCCGTCGGCTCGTCGGTTGACGGATCGGGCGCATCGCACTCGGGCGCCACTCGACGTGGCTTTGCTTGAAATACCACTTGCCCGGCGGGATCTTCGATACGGTCGATAAACCAGGGCTGGATTCGATGTCCGCCATTGGCAAAGACGGCGTAGCCTGAGGCCACCTCAAGCGGCGTGGCGCTCATGGTGCCGAGCGACAATGTGAGGTTGCGCGGAAGGCTCGCACGCTCGAAGCCGAAGCGCTCCGTATAGGCGATGGCCGGTCCCATGCCGATGGCTTGCAGCACCCTGATCGAGACGAGGTTGCGAGATTTGACGAGCGCTTCGCGAAGCCGCGTTGGTCCCCCGAAGTCGCCACTCGAATTCTCGGGACGCCAGGCTTCTTCCATGTTCGGATCATCGATCACGAAAGGCGCATCGAGCACCACGGAGGCCGGCGTGAAGCCGTTCTCGAGTGCTGCCGAATAGAGGAACGGTTTAAAGCCTGAGCCCGGTTGCCGTTTTGCTTGAATGGCGCGATTGAACTTACCGGCGTTCGGATCAAAGTAATCGAAGCCGCCGACGAGCGCGGTAATCGCACCATCGATAGGTGAGAGCGCCACGAGTGCGGCGGCCGCTTCGGGAATCTGGGCGAGTTGCGGCGTCGGGAGCAGCGTGACGTGGATGACGTCGCCGCGCGCCAGTAGCTCGCCTGCCGTTTTCGGCGACTTACCGAGGCCGCCATTGAGTTTAGGCCTCGCCCAAGAGAGCCCTTCCCAAGGTAGGGTGACGATACCGGTATCGCGTACGTATACGCGGGCTGATTTCTCCTGAACGTCGATGACGACCGCCGGAAGCACGGGACCACTGGCGTCTTGATCGGCGATCAGCGCTTCGAGCTCACTCTCGTCTTTGATGCTCGGAACTTCGACGCGGGTCGTGGGACCGCGCCAGCCATGCCGACGATCGTAGTCGAGAAGACCCTTGCGAACGGCTGCATTCGCTGCGGTTTGCATGCGCGGATCGATGGTGGTGTAGATCTTGTAGCCTTCGTTCTGCGCCGATGCCCCGAGCCGCTGTACGAGCTCGAGTCTTGCCATTTCTGCAATGTACGGCGACTCCACCTCGAATACTTGAACGTGCTCACGGGCAGACACCTTCTCGGCAGCCGCGCGCTCCTCCGTTTCACGATCGATGTAGCCGAGTTCTCGCATGCGCCGCAGTACATACCCACGCCGCTGCGCGGCAGCCTCGGGGTTGTTGATCGGGTTATAGCGAGACGGCGCCTGCGGTACTCGGGCAAGCGTCGCGGCCTCGGCCAGAGTCAGTTGGTCGAGAGTTTTGCCGAAATAGAGATCGGCGGCTGCGGCGATACCGTAGGTGCGTTTACCGAAGTGAATGACATTCAGATAAAGACCAAAGATTTCTTCTTTGGAGAACTCTTTTTCGATGCGATAAGTGAGGAACATCTCCTGCACTTTTCGGCGCCAGGTGCGGTCTTGGGTCAGGAAAAGATTTCGAGCCGTTTGCTGCGTGATCGTGCTCGCTCCCTGCAGTCGGGAGCCCGGCAGCAGATTCACCGCGAGCGAGCGCAGGATGCCTTGATAGTCGAAGCCAGAGTGTTCGAAGAAACGATCGTCCTCGGCTGCGATGAATGCCTGACGAACCATCGGCGGAACATCGTCAAAGGTCACCGGGATCCGTCGTTGCTCACCGATCTGTGCGATGACCTGACCGTCCCGTGAGTACACCCGCAGCGGAACCTGTAGCTCGATCTGGCGCATCGCCTCGACCGTCGGCAAGGAGGGCTGCAGATAGAGATACGCGCCGGAGATCAGCGCGGCGATGGTGAGAGAGCTGATCGCGAGACCAGCTGCAGCCAGAAACGCGATTTTCGGCAGGTAACGCTTCACGACCACGGCATGTTACCGGAATGGAGATGCCAGGTGCCTCATCACCGCAGGCGCCGACCTTCGGTTAGGCTTGGGCCGTCAGGGCGGTTTCTCGCTGAAGATGAAGGAAATACGAAATCTCATTCTGGTGGGGCCGATGGGCTCGGGAAAGTCCGCGGTGGGTCGTCAGCTGGCCCGCGCGCTCCGGCGGCCGTTTATCGATTGCGATTCGGAACTCGAAAAGCGAACGGGCGTCGATATTCCGCTCATTTTCGAGAAGGAGGGCGAGGCGGGGTTCCGCGCACGCGAGCGTGAGCTCATCGCGGAGCTGGTGGCTCGCCAAGGGGTCGTTTTATCGACCGGTGGCGGTGCGATTCTGCTGGACGAAAACCGTCAGCGATTACGCGAGGGTGGGATCGTCATCTATCTCGAGACGTCGATCGAACAGCAATTAAAAAGAGTCCGCCAGGGGGAGCGTCGACCGCTATTGGCGGGAGCGCCCGATCTGGAGGGGCGATTGATCGAACTGATGACGCGGCGTGCGCCGCTATACGCCGAAGTGGCCGCCCTAACGGTGCGTACCGATGGGCATCGTGTGCGTGAAGTCGTCGATCAAATTCTGAAACAGTTGCCGTCGGACTGACTCGCGATACAGCCGCGTATACTTCGAAGGCCATGACGCTGCTCCATTCCATGACGGTGCCGCTCGGTGAGCGGTCCTATCCGATCTACATCGGAGAGGGGTTACTGCGTGATGCGGCATGGGTGGGCGAGCTCTTGAAGGCGCGCAAGACCGCCGTCGTGAGTAACGACGTGGTGGCGCCGCTTTACGCCGATGCCATTCACGCTGCGCGATCTGGCGCTGAGACGCACGACATCATATTGCCGGACGGCGAGGTACATAAAACCCTCGCCACCGCGTCAAAAATTTTCGACGAACTCATTGAACACCGCTTTGCACGCGATGATCTCATCGTCGCATTGGGGGGCGGAGTGATTGGCGACATGGCAGGGTTTGCTGCAGCCTGCTATCAACGAGGTATCGCCTTCGTACAAATTCCGACGACCCTGCTGTCTCAGGTCGACTCCTCCGTGGGCGGCAAGACGGGCGTTAATCATCCGCGTGGCAAAAACATGATTGGGGCATTTCATCAGCCGCGCGCGGTCATCATCGACATCGCGACGCTGAGCAGCCTGCCACTACGCGAATTGCGTGCCGGGCTCGCCGAGGTCGTGAAGTATGGACTGATCTGCGATCCAGCCTTCTTCGAATGGTTAGAGTCACACGCCGAAAAACTCGTATCTCGCGATACCGAGACACTCGCGTACGCCATCTATCACTCCTGCCAAACCAAGGCCGCCATCGTCGCTCGCGACGAACGTGAGCAAGGTGAGCGTGCACTCCTTAATTTCGGGCACACTTTCGGGCATGCCATCGAGAGCGTGACGGGCTATTCGAGTTGGTTACACGGTGAGGCGGTTGCGGCAGGCATGCTGATGGCCGCGTCGCTATCCGAGCGCTGCGGTTTGCTTTCGCGAAGCGACGTGGCGCGAATTTCGAGCTTGCTCCAGCGTTTGGGCCTTCGCACCGACGCTCGCGGCGAGCTGAGCGCAGAGTCTGCTCGTTTGGCCATGAGCGTCGACAAAAAAGTTCAGAAGGGTCGAATCCGACTCATCTTGTTGCGTAGCCTCGGTGAGGCATTCGTGAGCGATGACTATCCCGCCGACGCGTTGACGTCGACACTCGAGGCTCATCTCTCGTGACGGCTATAGCGACTCAGGATACAAGTCGCGGCGTGCTCGCGCCGTGGGCAGCTCACGATGCAACGTCGCGTGGGCGGGTTTATCCAGAGCCGTCACCTGAAATGCGAGGCGAGTTTCAGCGTGATCGCGATCGCATCGTGCACTCGAACGCCTTCCGTCGCTTGGTCTACAAGACGCAGGTTTTCGTCAACCACGAAGGCGATCTCTACCGAACTCGACTGACCCACTCAATGGAAGTCGCACAGATCGGACGTACGATCGCCGGAGTACTCGGGCTACACGAGACGCTTACCGAGGCGATTTGCCTCGCTCACGATCTTGGGCATACGCCATTTGGGCATGCCGGCCAGGACGCACTCAACGAGTGCATGCGCGAGTATGGCGGCTTCGAACACAACCTTCAGTCGCTGCGCGTTGTGGATCTGCTCGAAGAGCGTTACGCCGAGTTTCCCGGGCTCAATCTGACGTACGAAACGCGAGAGGGCATCCTCAAGCATTGCTCGATCAATAATGCTCGGCAGCTCGGTGAGCTCGGCGAGCGTTTTATTCGACGCAGCCAGCCGAGTCTCGAGGCGCAGCTCGCGAATCTTGCCGATGCGATCGCGTACAACAATCATGACGTCGACGATGGACTCCGAGCGGGTCTTGTCGAGATGGATGCTCTGTCTGAGCTCGCGCTCTTCGGTCGCGAACACGCAGCCGTTATGGCTCGATATCCCGAGCTGACCGGACGCCGCGTCATCCACGAAACGATTCGGCGCATGATCAATCGCGTGGTACGTGATGTCGTCGAAGCCAGTCGCGCCCGCATTCTCGACGCGGGGGTTCGCTCGATCGACGAAGTACGCGCTCAGACCGAGCCGCTCATCACTTTAAGCGATGCTGTGCGTGCCGAGCATGTCGAGCTCAAGCGTTTTTTGAACGCCAATCTCTATCGGCATCATCGGGTATTGGGCATGACTGACAAGGCTCGCAAAGTATTGCGCGAGCTATTCGAAGCGATGATGGGCGACATCGACCTGTTGCCGCGCGAGCATCGCGATGCGGCGGCCGCAGCCGAGCAATCGGGCGGCAAGGTGGGCCGAGCCCGCGTCGTAGCCGATTATGTCGCGGGCATGACCGATCGTTACGCGATCGGTGAGCACCGGCGGCTCTTCACACCCGCTGATCCGTTTTAGCGGTGGCGTTAAAGCGCCTGCGCTTCGTCGCGCAAGGCGCGACGCAGAATTTTCCCGACGTTCGTCTTGGGTAATTCGTTACGGAAGTAGACATATCGCGGAACTTTGTATCCGGTGAGCGAGCCGCGACAGTGCTCGATGATCTGCTCTTCGGTGAGATGGGGATCTTTGCGGACGACGAACAGTGCAACGGCCTCGCCCGACCGCTCGTCGCTCTTGGCGACAGCGGCTGCCTCGAGCACGCCGGGGTGTGTCACGGCAACGCTTTCAACTTCGTTCGGATAGACGTTGAAACCCGACACGTTGATCATGTCTTTCTTGCGGTCTTCGATGTACACGAAACCTCGATCGTCCATGCGACCGACATCGCCAGTTCTCAGCCAGCCATCGGGCAGCATCACCTTGGCGGTTTCTTCGGGTCGGTTGTAGTAACCCTTCATGACCTGAGGACCGCGGACACAGATCTCACCAACTTCGCCGACGGGCAGCATTTTGCCGTCATCATCGGCGATGCCGATTTCGGTGGAAGAAATCGGTAAACCGATGGAGTCGTTGAAGTCGACGTCGATCGGATTAATGCACGCCGCAGGCGAGGTTTCGGTGAGCCCCCAAGCCTGCGTGAGAATACAGCCCGTCACTTGTTTCCAGCGCTCGGCCACGGCGCGCTGCACCGCCATGCCACCGCCGAGCGTACAGCGCAGCTTGCTGAAATCGACTTGATCGAACCCCGGGGTATGCAGCAGTGCATTGAACAAAGTATTCACCCCGGAGATGTAGGTGAACTTGTATTTTTTGAGCTCTGCCACAAAGCCGGGAAAGTCGCGTGGGTTCGTAATGAGGACATTCGTCCAACCCAATCTTAGAAAGAGGATGCAGTTCGCCGTGAGTGCGAAGATGTGATAGAGCGGCAGGGCCGTGATGGCGATGCCTACCTCGTCACGCGGCAAGACTGCTTCGGTCCAGGCCGACGACTGAAGAACGTTGGACACCATATTGCCGTGACTGAGCATCGCGCCTTTTGATACGCCCGTCGTGCCGCCCGTGTATTGCAGGAAAGCGAGATCGTCATGAGTGAGAGGGTGTCGGACGAGCTCGAGGCCTTGTCCTTCGCGAAGCGTCTCGGAGAAACGCAAGGCACCCGGCAACTCGAAGGCAGGGACACCCTTGCGGATCCGACGGACTACGAAATCGACAATGTTTCCTTTGGGGAAGCCAAGCAGTTCACCGACGCTCGTGAGGATGACGGTCCTTACGCTCGTACGCTCGATCACTTCCTGCAGAACATGGGCAAAGTTTTCGAGGATAACGATGGTCTCTGCGCCCGAGTCTTTGAGTTGATGCTCGAGTTCGCGGGCGGTGTAGAGAGGATTGGTGTTGACGACGGTGCCGCCTGCGCGCAGTACGCCGAACAAGGCGATCGGATATTGAAGAACGTTAGGCAACATGATCGCCACGCGATCGCCCCGCTTGAGACCGGTGCGATGCTGCAACCAGGCGCCGAAGGCTTTCGACCGCCGATCGAGATCGCCGTAGGTGATTTGCCGGCCCATCTGGATATAGGCCGGTCGATCAGCGAACTCCGTAAAGCACTGCTCGGCCATGTGTGTGACCGACGAGTAGCGGCGAGGTTCGATTTCGGCGGGAACGCCGGTGGGATAAGAGGACAACCAGATTTTTGACATGGCGAGACTTTAGCCTTTGCCCGGGGTAGGGCTCAACGACGGAGCAGAGGTTTCAGCACGGGCCAGACTGTATCGAGCATGACGGGCTGTGCTTGAGCTGTGGGGTGAAGTCCATCGGCCTGCATCATTCCAGGTGCGAGCGCGATTTTTTCCAAAAAGAAAGGTTCGAAGGGCAGACGATAGCGTCGAGCGAGATCGCGAAAGAGCTGCTCGAAGCCCTGCGAATATCGAGGTCCGTAGTTGGGCGGAATCTTCATGCCGAGCAGTAATACCCGCGCGCCCGACGTCTGGGACGTTTCGATGATGCGCTCGAGATTGCGGCGAGAGGTTTCGAGGGGTAGAGCGCGAAGACCGTCGTTGCCCCCGAGCTCGACGATGACGATCTGCGGCCGGTGTACCGACAAGGCTCGCGGTAGCCGGGCGAGGCCGCCCGTGGTGGTTTCTCCGCTAACGCTGGCGTTGACCACGCGGTATCCGTAACCTTGCGCCTTGAGTCGGCTTTGAAGCAGGGCTACCCAGCCCTCGTTGGAGGCCAGACCGTAACCCGCGCTGACGCTATCCCCCAAAACCAATATGGTTGGGCTGTCGTTTTGCGCCGTATTGCCGTAAGACCACGCCGGGGCGATCGCCACCAGCAGTGCCAAGACGAAGGAACGTTTCGTGACCAAAGATATCGTCCTCGAAGCCCGTGAACTGTCGAAAGAGGTTAGCAGTCCTGAAGGCAGACTCGCCATTGTCCAGAAGGTTTCCTTCTCGGTTCATGCAGGAGAGTCGGCAGCCATCGTCGGCGCCTCGGGTGCAGGCAAATCGACGCTGCTCGCACTGTTGGCCGGGCTCGACACTCCGAGTGATGGCAAAGTGCTGCTCGCCGGCGAAGACCTCACGACGCTCGATGAGGATGGTCGAGCTCGCCTCAGAGCCGAGCGTGTGGGCTTCGTATTCCAGTCTTTTCATCTTGTACCGGCACTCACGGCACTCGAAAACGTGATGTTGCCGCTCGAGCTTGCAGGCCGATCCGATGCGAAAGCCGCGGCGCTCGAAGCGCTCGATCGCGTCGGTTTGCGTGAGCGTGTGGGTCACTATCCGAGACAGTTGTCGGGTGGTGAGCAACAGCGCGTGGCTATTGCCCGAGCGTTCGTCGTACGACCTGCGGTGCTCTTCGCCGACGAACCCACCGGAAATCTCGACACGGTTACCGGTGCGCGCATCGCCGACTTGCTCTTCGATTTGAACACCCGCTCAGGGACCACTCTCGTTCTTGTCACACACGATCGAGCGTTGGCTGCACGCTGTAATCGGGTTTGGGTCATGGAGGCCGGGCGTCTCGCCCAGGGCTGAGCATGCTACGTCGTTCCGCCATGCTCGGAGTGCGTTTGCTCGGTCGCGAGTGGAAGTCCGGCGAACTCGGCATTTTGTTGATCGCGCTCATCGTGGCGGTGGGTGCACTCACCGGCGTGGGCTTTTTGGTCAACCGCATCAGCCAATCGGTCGCGCTACAGGCCAACGAAGTGCTTGCGGCTGATCTTCGCCTCGAGTCGGGAGCTGCTGCACCGGAAGAAGCCTACATCACCGAAGCAAAAAACCGTGGCTTACGCACGGCGCGTAGTACGTCCGTTCTGAGCGTCGTGTTCCGCGACGAGCGCAATCAGCTCGCCAATGTGCGTGCGGTCAGCGAAGAGTACCCACTGCGTGGCACCGTGGGTGTTGCCAATGCAGCGTTTGGTGCTCCGGTCGCGGTGGGTCGCGGACCCGCCCGCGGCGAGGTTTGGCCCGACTCCAAACTGCTCGCCGCCCTCGACGTTGCGGTGGGTGATACGTTGTCAGTGGGCGCAGGCACGTTCCGTGTTACGCGAGTGCTCATCACTCGACCCGACCAGGGCGGCGGCTTCGGTGAGCTCGCACCGTCGATGCTCATGCACGCCGACGATTTGCCATCGACTCGTCTCTTGCAACCGGGCTCGAGAGCGACGCACGCGGTGCTATTTGCCGGAGAGCGCGATGCCGTCGTGCGGTTTAAGGCCTGGCTCGACAAGAACAAGAAGCGTGGACAGCGTCTGCTCGACGTCAGCGAAGCCAGCCCGCAAATTCAGAACGCCATCGATCGAGCGGGCCGTTTTTTGAGTTTGGCGAGCCTCGTCGCAGTGCTGCTCTGTGCGATCGCAATCGCCATGGCTGCGCGCCGATATGTACAGCGCCATCTCGACCCTGTAGCGCTGCTCAAAACCGTTGGCGCCACGCGCGGATTCACGCTGTCGATGAGTCTCGTGCAGCTCTGCATCATTGCCATCGTCGCAGCGCTCATCGGGTCGGGCGTCGGGTATCTCGCTCAGGAGTGGTTACTGCGAGCGCTCGAGGGCCTATTGCGAGCCAATCTTCCGCCGCCTGACTGGTTGCCACTCGGCCTCGGATTTCTTACCGCCATTGCCTTGCTCGCAGGATTTGCGTTACCGCCCCTGCTGCAGTTATCTCGCGTGCCTGCTATTCGCGTTCTCAGACGAGACATGGAGCCACCACCGCCGGTGGTGTGGCTCGCCTTCGGTCCGGCGATCGCTGCCATCGTGTTTCTGGTGTGGTGGGTGGTACGTGATGCACGACTCTTCGCCGGATTCATCGGGGGGCTTGCGGTGTTCACGGCAATTCTTGCGCTCGCAGGCTGGGCGATGGTTCGACTCGCCGGCTCGATGCGAGGCTCTGTGGGGGTGTCGTGGCGTTACGGAATCGCCAACCTGAGTCGTCGACGCGCCGAGAGTGTGGTTCAGATCGTGGCTTTCGGTCTCGGCATCATGGTGCTACTGCTGCTTGCCGTCGTACGTAACGACTTGCTCACCGATTGGCGTCGAAGCCTTCCGGAAAATTTGCCCAACTTCTTTTTCATCAATATTCCACCCGACGAGCGCATGGCGTTCTTTGATTTTCTCGATGAGCGAGGCGCATCGCGATCGCGTGCGCTGCCGATGATTCGTGCGCGGCTCACTCAACTCAATGGACAGCCCGTCGAAAAAATTCAGTTTGTTGATCCGAGAGGCGAAGGCTATTCACGGCGCGACCAGAACATCACTTGGCAAGCAGACCTCGGTGATGACAACCAAATCGTTGCGGGCCGTTGGTGGACTCCAGCAGAACACGGCCGACCCCTCGTCTCGATCTCCGATGAATATCAGCAGGGCCTCGGCCTTAAAGTCGGCGATCGCATGACCTTCGACATCGCGGGCGAGGTGATCGAAGCGGAGGTGGCGAGCGTTCGTAAGATTAAGTGGGACAGCTTTCAGCCCAACTTCTTCGTGGTGTTTCCTCCGGGACTACTCGACGAGCTCGCGGGAACCTGGATGACGAGCGCCTATTTCAAGCCCGGGGACGGTCGTGTGATCTCCGATCTGGTTCGTCGATTTCCGAGCGTTTCGGTTTTTGATCTCGACGATCTGCTTTCCCAGGTTCGCTCAGTCGTCGATAAAGCGGCCATGGCCGTGCAGAGCGTCTTCGTTTTCACGCTGTTTGCGGGTCTTGTCGTGCTACTCGCTGCGGTACAGGCTTCGCGAGACGAGCGTCGCTACGAAAGCGCGATGTTGCGCACCCTCGGCGCAAGTCGCGGAACTGTGGCGCGCGGCATAGTTGCCGAGTTCAGTGCGCTCGGACTCCTTTCAGGACTGCTGGCCGCGACGGGCGCATCGATCGCCGGATATTTTCTCGCGAAGCAAATACTACAAGTGTCCTACTC
>Ga0255158_1000459_pt1 | contig 12585 bp, 16 predicted proteins | sample Atl_Atlam_RepC_8_2_FD_188426 | JGI IMG/M metagenome (GOLD analysis project Ga0255158, IMG submission 188426) | Freshwater microbial communities from Altamaha River, Georgia, United States - Atl_Atlam_RepC_8h | ecosystem: Environmental > Aquatic > Freshwater > River | place: USA: Georgia...
CCAATTATTGCAACGGTAGAGCAACATACATACAGACTTGTTATAAAGACGACAGGTCAACAAAGGTTGATTGTTCTTCTTCAGATGTTAAATATAGACTAAATGAGGGAAAATGTAGTAATTGTAATACATATGTAAGCACTGTAGACAATAAAACTAAAACTTATTTAGGAGATAGATGTCAATATGATGATATCAACGGACCTTTAACATCTTATCCAAATGATGGGGATATTATCGCTCTTGAATTTATAATTAATGGTGTACCTGCAAATATATTTTTGTATTCTCCTGATATGACTAACTTGACAGGATCATCAACTACACTAAGCACTTTCAAAGTTCAAAAAACTAACCAGGGATTTCTTTTCAATTTAATTGGTTCAAATAAATACTTAACATCACTTGATTTTTCGACTAATTTTATAGTTTCTCAAAACGCAGATATCTTAACTCTAATTAAAAATCAATACTTTGAATTACAAAGACAACAATCTGATTATCCTTATCCTTTAAATTTGGGTATAATATATAATAATATTCCGATAGGAGACTTTAGATTTTGGAAATTAAATCCTTAACACTTATTTATTAATGTGGGAAATCTTAACTTTCTAGATGAAAGATTTAGACATTCTTATCACTATACTTTTATAACTTTTATAATATAGTAAATTTAAAGTTGTAAAAAAAGATAAGGAGAAAGAAGATATTATAAGATATTATAGAAATAGAAAAAATGAACAATATAGCTATATTTATAGATGGAGACAATATTTCTGGGGGGCACTATCAAAAAATTTTAGACGAAATGAAACGCAATGGAAGAGTGTTAATTCAAAGGCTTTATGCAGATTTCAGCCAACCAACAAGTAATCAATGGCGCGAATATATTTTCAACTATGGTATAGAGGCAATTCAAACTTTTCGTATCGCCAAAAAAGAAAGCACTGACAACACATTGATTGTCGATTGTATGAAAACGTTATATAATTATAAAAATATACACACTTTTGTCATTGTAAGTAGCGACAGCGATTTTTCCTCTCTTGCATCTGAAATACGTCTCAGAGGCCAATTCTGTATCGGAATCGGATACAATCACACTCCCTTGAAGCTTCGAAATAACTGCGACAAGTTTATATCCATCGAAAGTCTCATAGGATACGATAAAGAGGAAAAAGAGGAAAAGGAAGAAAAGGGTGATAAAAAGGATAAAAAGGAGGTAAAGCATAAGTATATTACAAACAAGGGTCTTCATGCTTTTCTTGAAAGTTATTTCCAATGCGAAAAAATAGCAAAGTATAATGACTTATGCGATATCGCAAAAAAATACCAGTACACAATCACAAAAGATATACTTGATAAAATGAAGGATGTATGCACAGTGAATGATACGGTTTACTGGCTAAGACTAGGAAATACAAACATAAGAGACACTACCCTCAAAATCATAGAAGAGACCGATAGAGGTCATATCCATATGAGCTGGCTTAAAGATCGTTTGTTAAATGTAGATAGCAGTTTTGACCAGAAAATGTGGGGTTCTCCAAAAATGTCCGATTACGTCTCAATTATTATCAGAGGAACAGATCTAAAATTAACAAAAGATGGTAATAACGAATTTGTTATTTCTAAATGAAGAAATATTTTTATATTTATTTAATATAAAATGAATCTCAGAAAGCTTGCAGAAGAAGACGGAATATTAGTTGATCCTTATAACCTTAGAAGAGGTGTTACATACATTGTAAAAATAAATAGAGATTATATCGTACTTACTTACAGAGAAGAAGCATATTTTCAAACAGATCTGGGTACATTAGAAACTTATCAAGAAATATTAGATGCATACGGAGAACCTTTTATTGGCCATGCACTAGAAATGATTAACGAAGGCCCAGAAGGAGCATTTTTCGAGGAACTAGACGAGCCTATTGCATTTCGTAATTTAGAATTTGAACAAGAGTATATTATTACAGACGTATTTTATGATTATGAAAGGACAAAAAATAGACACATTTCAAAAAAAGCCCTTGTCAAACTTTCTAAAAGAAAATTTGGGGAATCTTCTGTCGGTGTTTCTTCTTTTTTATTTTCACCTAAGACACGTAAAACAAACAAATCCAAGACACGTAAAACAAACAAATCCAAGACACGAAAAACAAACAAATCCAAGACACGAAAAACAAACAAATCCAAGACACGAAAACAAACAAATAGAAGTTAATGAAAATATTATAGCGTTTCACTATAATATATTATTTTATCTCTCGCTACACCTACATCTCCATCGCCGAGAGTACTTGATCTTCGTAGTCAAAATATGGATCATATTCTTCTTCGTTTTCAATACTAAAAATTAAGGGAACATCCTTCCATAAAAAAGGGTCGTGTCGTTCTTCCACAAATACTCCATCCGGTCCTTCCGCTTTTTCGTTTGCATAAAAAAGTCCCGCAAGAGTAAAAACCCCCTTGTCAAGAAAAAGATATTTCTTTCCCTCAACAAGTTGGTGAACATATTCAACCTGAGTCATCATTTCCTTAAGTTCCTCTTCCTTTTCTCGTCTATGTTTATGTTTCTTTATATTTCTCCTATTAAAAATTCAATTTTATAGATACAGGGTTATGATCGCTATAATCACTTTTTATTACCTTGATATCCTTGATATCCTTGATATCCTTATCTATCTTTTCATCCCGGTCTTCATCATTAAGATTAAGATGAGTGATAAAATAATCAAATATAAAAGGTTCGTATGTATCGACTTTACTTGAACTAGTTCTTGCAGTAGACAAATCAATAAATATAGTTGGGTCTCTTGGTGATCTTATTTCTAAATCTTTTATTTTATCTATCTTCTCAAGGTCATTTATATCTATATTAAAATCACCTCCTACAATATATTTTTCTCCTTTCTTTTTTAGATTTTTTAGATATTCTTTCAATTCATTAAACTGGAGTACAGCGCTTTTATCATATCTTTCAAAATCAGAGGATTGTAAATGAGTATTAATGATTTTAATTTTCTCTTTTCCAGTATTTAAAACTGCTACTAAAAATCCCTTTTCACATAAATAATCAAACGACCAATAATTACTTGTTTTGTACTCTGTAAATCCAAACTTTTCAATGGGAAATTTTGACATTATAACAAGACCACTATTCATTATATTTAATCCCTTTAATTTTCCTCTGCAAATGTAATAATCAGGATAATATTTTTCCAAAGAATCGTATACTTCGCTAAAGCATTCTTGTAAAAGAATAATAGAATGGTCATTGATAAGTTTTATCATTTTTTTGTCGCCCAATGATTTTATAGACCAAGGAAAATTTTGTATGTTATATGTTAGGATTTTTACATCATTATTATCGCCTCTTTCATAGGTAAAATTTTCAAAATTTTCTGGGACGTAGATTTCTCTCATATTTTTTTGGATCATAATCCATACCATAATAATAAATAGTATAATAAATATTATAGATAATATCTCTTTCCACATATATATTTATAATTACAAATATATAAAAATATAATCAATCAGAATCATCAGAATCATCAATTCTTTCTAAAATTTCTCGTGCAAGATGTGAATTTGCATAATGGAGATAATAGGTTTTGTTTTTACCCGCCTGGCTAAAAAGCACCAAAGGATAATTATCTTTTTCAGACACCAATGTCTTACAAAAAAATATACGTGGATATTCCTCTTCTAATCGTTCCAGCACTTTTGCCATAAGCATACAATCTGATTTCTTTTCGTTAAAATAAAAAACAACATAATTAGAGTCGTAGTTCATACCCTTTCTTTCTATATTTTATATATAAAATTGATTTTGATTAATCAGATAAAGATTTTAAAATATAAAAACAAGAATAAGAACGGAATAAGAAAATGCAGAACGCTTTAAAACTGGCCAAGCAATCAAAGAAAGGAAAATTTTCTGTCATCGAGACAATCTCTATGCCGGAAGAGATTTCAGCAATGAAAGTTAAGCTGACTGATCATGAATGCCAAGTAATCGAAATGTTAAAACGAGCAGCTGATCAAAACGGAGAATGGAAAGATATTTCTGAAAAACATCTAGATTCAATTGACGACTTGTATGATATGGTTATTTCTGAAAATTATATTAGAGAGTATTTAGAATTTGAAAAGGATGATAAAAAATGTGATAATCACGAGAAAAAAGACGAGAAACGGGATGAAAAAAAGAAAAAAAGATCAGACGAAATTCGAGAGAAAAATACTTTTGACAAAATGAAAGCTGATATAGAGACGTTAAAGTCAATTTTTTTGTGTAAACATAAAAATACTTGGAAAAAAAGACCATTTTCGTTATCTTCAGAGCCTCTTGAAATTAAATTGTTGAAATTAATGTATCATATTGAGTCTGTCAGAAAGAGATACGTCCAAGATGAAGATGTCGAAGATGATGAAGAACAAATAAGTGAAGAATTTATTTACGATCTTGCATTTGGGTGTTCTAAAATGATTTCAAAGCTTTCAAATATGGAAGTCAAACATAAAACTTCCCAAAAAATGATGACTGTACAAAATCTCAAAAATAATGTGCTAAATGATCTTAAAAAAGTATATAAACGTTTTTTAGATGATATTGAATTTGACATCTTACACGCAGCTCATAATTATTCAAAATTTTTTATCCGAACGTCATATGATTCATTCCTACCAGGTCTTGAAATGTCTCCTTATCCATCTCAATTGGACACTATTCAATTTATTTCAAAAAATGTTTCAAAGAACGGATTTTTATTGTGGTTAAATACATTGACAGGTGAGGGAAAGACATCTCTTGTTGTAGCTATCGCAAAATTGGCAATGAATTTTTCAGCATCTTTGAACGAGGACATAAAAGTAATTTATTGCTGTAGTGAAAAGTTGAAAACAATCAGACATCAAGTTGGGCAATACGCAATGAAGGGAGCAATCCCATTTTTGTTTGATGGATTACGATAAAGTAAATAAAAAAGTAAATACCATCTCAATCAAATCGGTGAAAAATGTACTATTGATAGCTGATATTGACTCTACACTCTCCTTGTTAGAAGAAAATAAGGGAGAAAAATATATTTTGTTTTTTGACGAACCGACCTTTGAATTAGACAAGAAAAATTCAGAAATGATTGGTTATCTTACACGAATGTTTAATGTATTGCCATCAATGAGTATCTTGTCCACAGCAACAGCCCCTCTCCGAGAAGATATTCCAAGACTTGAAAAGTCTTTTCTGCAAAAATATCCTAAAGCAAATATCGAATTTATCTGTTCAACACGTGTCCAAATCGGTTCTGAAATTTGCGGATTTGACGGTAAAGTATTTTTACCACACGTTGGATGCACTACAATCACAGAGTTAAGGGAGGTGATTGACAAGATTAAAAAAGACGGATTTTTGCAGAAATGTTATACAGCAAATGTTGTTAACGCAATGTATATGACTCTGTTGTCAATAGCGAAAAAGTATAAACTGAAAACAGACGGAATTTTAAATTTTGGAGAAGAAATGCAGGTTTCAGGAAATATGAATCAGCTGACGATACAGAAGATTGGGCTGAGTTATCTTGAAAAGGTGTTGGAGATTTCTTCTTTAGTGTTACCTCAGGTCGCGTCGCTCCCTTCGGAGAGGCCTCTGGCGACGACGCCCTCGGATGAAATCGTTGAAAAATTTTGTAATATTAAATTTATGAAGGTTCCGATTGATTTTAGGACTATGTCTGAACGTTTTTCTTATTTTGAAAATCAAACATTGGTTGTTACCGAGAATCCTAAAGGCTTTTTTAATGAATATTTTCAAGATTATCTTTCAGGTGCAGAAAAAGATATGAAAATGAAGTTTTCTGATATTTATAAAAAATATACAAAGGAAATGGAAAAATTTAAAGAGAAGGAGAAAGAGATTTACGAGTCAGTAGAAAAAATGTCAAAAATGAATAAGCAAGAAAGAGAGATTTTATTACAAACACGGCTAAATGAACTGTTCTCTCAATCTCCAAGGATGGAATTATCAGAAAAGCATATTATCGGATCAAAACCTTATTTTGAAGATAGAAAGGAGGATACAGAAGGAAGAGTTTATATATCAGTTGACCAGATCGATTGGGATGAGGTTGTGGGAGAGGAAAAGTATCTGTTTGGATTGGCGCTTGGAGTAGGTATTATGTCTCCTTCAAATATGTCTCATTCTTATACCCAAAAAGTCATCGATTTGGCATCTAGAGGTTTGCTGGCTTATGTCATCGCGGACGAAGACATTTGCTATGGTACAAATTATCCTTTTGAAAATGTTATCGTGGACGAGTGTTTAAAAGATCATTCGGTTAAAACGATTTTCCAGGTTTTTGCTCGCGCAGGAAGACCAGGAAAGTCTTGGAAGGCCAACATTTTTGCTCATCAAGATATTTTATCAATTATCAAAAACTATGTGTTTGACCCTGAATACAAGGACATTGAAACCGTTCATATCAATATGTCTCTTGATCGTATCGATTACATTCATCCGATTGATGTCAAGGATTTCAAGGATGTGAAAAACTTTTGTGATACGTTTTCTTCCCTAGACGTTAAGGATGATAAGGATGCTGCCGAGGATGTCGAGGATGTCGAGGATGTTAATAAAACAAACAAAGAAGATGAAATCGCAGATAGTTGGGAAGATATGTAAGGGAAGATATGTAAAAGCATTATAACTTATAACTTTAATTTTTTATAAAATTAAAGTAGGTTTAGACATATATTATTTTATAGTTATATCTTGTTTCTTCTCTCATTTCATCCCTTTCTTCATCCCTTTCTTCATCCCTTTCCCTTTCTTGATTTCTATTCTCCCTAAGAATTCTGTAAAAAATGTTTGTAAAAAGGTTAATACTAACAGTAAAAAATACATTGAACTTGACTAGAATAAAAACAGGTAAGATAAATAACATCGTTATTAGAAAAGATGCTAGAACTGAACAAATAACTTTTAATTTTATATCTGAAATACGATCGATACATATCGAAACAAATGTAAATACAGGATCTAGAATCCTTTCATATATACGGTATTCTCGACGAATTGTTTCCTGTTTAAGAGAACGAGAACATATTAAACATTTACCCCATTTATCTATACATTTTGTATGAGAAATATTTTTACAATTACAATTTGGAATTAAAAACGTCTGGCATTTTTCAAGACAAATCATACATTTTTCTTCCTCTTTTTTATTCTTCGTATTCGTCATATTCTATCCTTTATATCATTCAAAAACATTCAAAACATTCAAAAAAATCAATTTAAATTATGTTATATATAACATAATTTTATTTTCTTCCTTTTTATCCCCTTTACCCCTTTATGTTTTTATAGTCACTTTATGTTTTTATAGTCCTTTTCATCCCATCATTTGGTCAAAGTGGTTTTTGACACGGATAATTTTTTCTGAGACGCTCGCGCAAAGGAGCTTTATTTTTACCTCTTTTTCTGGATCAATAAAATCGTAATTTTCTTTCTGTAATTCATCAGCTTTATTTAATACAGTGTCAAAAAACTTAATATTAAGGTTATTCATGATATATTTAAAATAAATATCAAGATATGTAAACATATCAATCACAATTTGGCATTTTTTATTTTTGTCCCGACATTTCTCTGCATTTCTAAGGTAATCAGCAATCATCTTGATCGTCGCGGCTCTACTAAAATCGGCTGGCATATTCGGAGGTAGATGGTATGAATTTTTCATTTTCATAGCTTATGTAATTCAATTTTATTTTTATTGTTCGCAATTTTCTTAAGAATCTTCTTTTGAATCTTCTTTCTATGACTCTTTGACTCTACTTGCTCCTTCTTTGGATTTTCTATTGGTTCATTCTTTAAAGCTACCGGCTCCTTCTTTAAAGCTACCGGCTCCTCCTTCTTTAAAGCTACTGGCTCCTCCTTCTTTAAAGCTACTGGCTCCTCCTTCTTTAAAGCTACTGGCTCCTCTTCCTCCTTTAACTCCTCTTCTACTGGCTCCTCTTCCTCCTCTTCTACTGGCTCCTCTTCCTCCTCTTCTACCGGCTCCTCTTCTGCCGACTCCTCTTCCGCTTCTACTGGCTCATCTTCCTTTAAATCCTCTTCTACTGGCTCATCTTCTGCCGGCGCTGTTTGCTCCTCTTTCTCAACTAATTCCTCTTCTTTATTTGACGTAGTATTCATTTTATCCAACAGCTCTCTTAACATTTCGACCTCTTTTTGCAAATCTTTTATTTTTTCAATATTATCATTATTATCTTTATTAATATCATTGATACATTTTTTTAGTCGTGCAATATCTATAATATTTTGGTAAACAAGTTCAAGACAACATGAATATGATATAGTAGACATTTTATATATAATTATATTTATTTTTATTAGAAAAATAAATTTAAAGGTAAATTAATATTTGAACACGAAATTACACACCGTTGCGTGTATTATATATTCATCATATGATATATGAGGGATTTTCTTAGCAGTTAATAAGTGTATAAAAATATACTACCATCATCTTATCTTTTTCATAAACAGAAGTCTGACAAGATTTCATACAGCAATAAAAAATGATTAACAGTCTCTATGAAAATAAAGGTAAGATGAATGGCTCAATGATTATTTTCATACGATTGAGTAAATCGTGTTCAAATATAATTCGTAAATTATATTTAATGGGCTATAATGTGCGATGTATAATTACCGTGCATGTAAAAATGAAGAGGATATGTCAACCGCGGAAACTATGGTTATTAGTCGCTTACGCGACTTTAAGGAACAGGCAAATCGTGATCGTTTTGTTTTACCTGAAAATCGGGATGTTTCCTTCTTTATCAACACCATAGATCAATGTGTTGAGTTTTTGAATTAAATATTTTCTACATAAAATGGAAATCCATGTCATCAACACACACAAGATTTTGTGTGTGTGTCTATGATTTTTTTCATGAAAATAAAACAATAAAAAATTTCATGAAAATAAAAATCAAAAATATGCTTTAATTTTAAAGCATATTTTTCTTATACAAAAAATAGAAAATCGAAAAATATAAATTCAAAATAACCAAAAAATATTTTTTGTCTTTTTTGGTTATTTTTGATCTTTTTTGGTTATTTTTGGTTATTCTGGGTCAAAAAAGACAAAAAAATAAAATTTAAATTTAAAAAATAATCTGTAAATAAAGAAAAATAAAAAGTAAAAATGTCTACAAAAACATTTTCTTGCGAATTTTGTAAAAAGGACTTCAAAACAAAGGGTAATTTAAAATCGCATCAATCTATTGCAAAATACTGTTTAGAAATTAGAGGTAAACAAGCTACTACATTTGACTGTTCTTTTTGTAAAAAGAGCCTCACTACAGATAAAATTTTACAAGAACATTTGATTATATGTAAAGAAAAAATGAGAATAGATAAGGAAAGTGAACGTGAAAAACTTAAGAAAAGTATTGAACGTTTAGAACGGGTAAATGAACGACAACGAAGGGAATACGAAGAAAAAATGGAGCGAAAACTTAAAGAACAGAAATGTGAATATGAGGAAAAAATCGATAAAATAAGGTTAGAATACGAAAAAATGAGAATAGAATATGAGAATCGTATTGAGAGTCGTATGGATAAACACGAAGCTACAATGAGCAACATCGCAATGAAATCCAAGCAGGCAAACATTGTTAACAATACAACTACAAATAACAATACTCAACAGAATTTTTTGAACTTTGATGACAAGGATCGTCTCAACAATATTATTGAAAACCATGTAAACCAGGATATCATCAACAAGGGACAAGTCGGTTTTGCAGGTGTCGTTTATCAAAAATATTTAAAGGGCGAAAAGGGAGATCTTCTCTATAAAATTGTGGATACATCAAGGCAAAATTTTGAATATATGGATGAGAAAGGAGAAGTGAAGGTTGATTTAGGAGCAAAAAAATTAACGGATGCCGTATCGAAAAGCAACCTGACAAGAGTGGTTTTGGGCATTGCAAAAGACATAAATGATATTTTTGAAAATAAAGAGAAATTTGAAAAGGTCTCACAATTGACAGAATTTGACAAGGATAATAGCAAGTTCAGAAAAGAAATTGTACGTTTAACAAAAATAAACGATAAATAAAAATGATTTTTTGGCATATGGAAAATAGGTATAATCATAACCGGCTCTGCGAACATCTCTGCGAACATCTCTGAATATGAACAAGAATTTTCAATATGCTCTCCCCTCATCTTTCGACGCGATCGAATATCCCGATTTCGAATCGAGAATTGAAATTTATGATTGGGTTATTTACCAGACAAAAGAATTAATGCTTCTTTGCAATCGATTTTTGAGTCGCGACTTGAAAACCAGATCTTTTATTTCTTATTTTGATGAAACTAATTCCACTATACGTAATGCACTATTTTTGTCAAGAAATTTTGAATTAACCAACGAGGAAGAGAAAAGAGAATCGTCATCTAAAATATTAGAAATTCAAAAACTGATAGACCAGTTTCCTTTAATATGCGAAGACCTGAAAAGATGCCCTTTGGTCGAAGAATAAATATGACGACAAAATAAAAGAAAATAAAAAAACAAAAAAGAAAATAAAAAAACAAAAAGAAAACAAAAAAGAAAATAAAAAAGAAACAAAAAAGAAATAAAATTTTAAGTTAGACACTTAAAATTGTTATCGAACGACGTCTCTACGATAAAATTGATTTTACACCTTTACGTTTTCTGGTAGTCATAAAGTATGTCGTCAACTGCCCTTTCGAAAGCTCTTGCCGCCGAGATTGTTTCTTCTATCCGATCCACGATTCTTGAACAGATGGAAGAACAGCCCCATCTGGATTGGGACCCATGGAATGAGCAAGAAGGAGGCGTGGCCTGGCTTGATAATGAATTAGGAGAGAGTACGAATGAAGATTGGTCTTCTTACTCCTCGGTGGAAGAAATTCAAAAAAAGTTAGAGACAATGCCTGTCAAAAAACTCAAAATGATCAAAAACCAACTATTTAAATAAAGGTAAACATAAAAGATAATAAAAGATAATAAAAGATAATAAAACATAATATACAAGGTCAACCTTATATATTAAAATTGAAAATAAAAACTAACTCTACGAATAAAAACAAAAGTATAAGATGAAGTCAGCTAAAGATTTATCTGGTCGCGTGTTCTCGTACGACATCTCTACCGTTGAGCAGTTTAGACGCCTCCTATCACAGGAGCTGGGTGTTCCATTGAAGACGATCAAACTACTCGGCGAAGAAGGCGTTCTAGAGAATGACCACGTGCTATCGGACGAGGTGGTTTATAACGTCTTTGTCGATCATACCGACTGTCTTCGAGAGTGGGTTCCTGTCAGCAAGTTGCACTATGCTTATCTCTCTGGTAATACTCATCCTGGGGCTATGCGTCTTCTTGAAGAAAATTTAAAACGTGTACACTGGTCTACTCTATCTAGTAATCCGGCAGCGATTCACCTTCTCGAACAGAACCTAGACAAGGTGAGATGGTATGACCTCTCCTATAACCCAGCGGCTGTTCATCTGTTAGAGAAGAATCTCGATAAGGTGAGCTGGCGAATTCTCTCTGGAAATCCAGCTGCAGGGCGGTTGCTAGAACAGAACCTAGACAAGGTGGATTGGGGTCGTCTCTCTCAAAACCCAGCTGCTGTTCATTTACTCGAGCAGAACCTTGACAAGGTAGACTGGTTCTACCTCTCTAAAAACCCAGGAGCTATGCGGTTGCTAGAACAGAACCTCGATAAGGTAAAATGGGCCGCACTCTGTTCTAATCCTGCTGCAATTCATCTATTAGAAAAGAACCTCGATAAGGTAATATGGCCACTTCTATCTGAAAACCCAGCTGCTATGTGGTTGCTAGAACAGAACCTCGACAAGGTGGACTGGTTTCGTCTCTCTGACAACCCAGCAGCCGTTCACCTACTCGAACAGAACCTAGACAAGGTAGACTGGAGATGGATCTCTAAAAACCCAGCTGCAATTCATCTGCTAGAGAAGAACCTCGACAAAGTCGATTGGTCCTTTCTCTCCACTAATCCTGCTATTTTTTATTCAGAAGGTAATTAGGTAAAAAAATCAAGTTTTACTTCGCAATCGAAAGGTTGAAATAAAATTGATTTTTTATGTCGTAATATTTTCTTTATTATATACGACGACCGAACGATCTAACGATGGCCCTTATTGTTGTAACCCCTGCTAACGAAGATTTTTCTTTTAACGTGAAGTACTGCACCGAGAGAATTTCAATTCCTGGATTTGTTTGCAAAATTGACAATCCAGAAGAAATGATTGTTCCTTTGAAAGATTTTGGTTGCGATGACCGTCAAATTTCTTCAATCCTCTTTATGATTCATAACTCAAAAGAAGGAGAAGTAGATGAAAACGGAGAAATTAAAAAATTTGAAGATGAATATGGCGATTACGACAATGATTACGATGACGATGACGAAGACGACGAAGAAGACGATGAGGATGAAGAGGATGAAGAGGATGAAGATACCTTCTATATGATCTAATAAAACATTCAAAACATTCAAATATAACTT
>Ga0255158_1000468_pt1 | contig 12407 bp, 8 predicted proteins | sample Atl_Atlam_RepC_8_2_FD_188426 | JGI IMG/M metagenome (GOLD analysis project Ga0255158, IMG submission 188426) | Freshwater microbial communities from Altamaha River, Georgia, United States - Atl_Atlam_RepC_8h | ecosystem: Environmental > Aquatic > Freshwater > River | place: USA: Georgia...
TCTGCGTATTGAATGGCAAGTTTCTGACATTGCCGATATTGTCAGAGACTGTCGTGGCGCTCACAGAAGCAGCAGACAAAGAACTTGAGAACGTGGCAGTGCTAGTAACACCAAATGTGCCTGTTACTGTGACGTTACCAGAAAACGTACCGTTGGCACCCGCCAAGTTAGTAGCAGTCAGTGTGGTGCCGTTCCATGTCATGCCTGACGATGCAGCGAGAACTCCAGACCCATTATAAATGAGCTGAGTGTTACTGCCGGGAACAGGCGATGTTGTCGCCCTGATGTTAGTTCCATCGGCAAAAATGATCGTATTAACATTTCGGTCAATGGTGGTTGATGCACCGCCACCCCCAGATGCAAAGGTCACAGTCCAAGGACCACCAGTTGCATCTGTCGTAGTATTACGAACAATCCAAACTCCGCCAACACCAGACGGAATTGTATAGGTCACACTTGCAGAAATAGCACCGCTAATGCCAATCATAGCTGAACGATATTGAGAGGCTGTAAGCGTTGCGCTTCCTGATGTTGCGTTAAGGCTTGTCGTACCACCAAAAGCTTGGTCGATGACATCCATGTCAGAATTGACCGGGACGTTCCACGTATCAACGTAGTCACCATTACCGGGCTTTTCCAAGCTTTTGTTAGTCGTGTACGAGGATGTCATGGTCAGCCCTCAAGCTTTTGATTGGCAACCTTCAGAGCTTTTACAACAAGCTCATCTGGCGCATTCAGGATTTGCTCAGTGCCGCTGCCAATTTGTTTCTTGGCAACATCAGCCATCCGAACCAGTCGGTTAGCTTCAATCTCATGCGAGATACGGCCACCAGATGCGCGACCGGGCCTGTTAGCCTGTTCAATTTCAGCAGCACGGCCAGTTTGCGCTGCAATGTCCGCCAATGCTGGAGACTTCTCATACAAATTAGCAGGCAAACCTGTTGTGCGACCGATTCCGTAGTTCATCAAACCAGCGAGACGCGGAGATGAAAGAAGGACGCCCGCCAACGGGCCGGGATGACCAGCAGCGCCAGACAAGCCAACAAGCGAAAGGTTGCTTGCCAACATGCCTGCAAGCTGACCACGAAGACCAGCAGGGATCAATGGGTTCAGTTCCACACCAGCAATCGCTGCGGGAAGATCAGGATCAAACTCTTCAAGACGCTTGATAAGATCGCCCTTAGATTTTTTGTCCTGATTACGAAGAATTTTGCTGATTTGGCTTGTCGTAGAACCCTTTCGGTTCACAAGATCAGCATTCAAGTCGTTAAGCTCACGGGTAGCATTTTGGTATTGCTCCATGATTTCAACGTACTTTTTATCAGGGATCGTTGACTTCGCAGCATCTGCAATCCCTTCAAGCATTTTACGCTCAGGAGTTCCGGGCTTTGTATTGGCATACGCATACTCGCGAATTTCGCGCTTCAGCAGATCGAAATCTGCCATCGTATGAGCGTTTTTAGGATCAGCCTTCCAGTCATTGATGAGCTTTTGAACATTATTGAAAATCTGAACTTTTCCAGAGTTCGGATCGAATACCATACCTCGCGGCATGGCAATGTTCTGAGCATCAGACAATGCTTGATCTACAAGGTTATAGTTTAGAGCTTGTGGATTGCGCCCTGTCGCAGCAGACATTTCGCGCATGTAGTCATCACTGCGCTGTTTAGCGACCTGACTGATAGCATTATTCACGCGGTCAACAACCTGAGACGGTTCAACCTTACCAGTGACATGCTCCCAAAAAACCGGGTTTGCGCCAGCGCCAGCATCAACCGCCTGTTGCAGCGATTTGTAAGAGACACCGCTCTGAAGCGACAGAGGATAATTGGTCACAGAAGTGACAGCCTTTGCCGCAGCTTTAGGAGCCTGCACAGCAAGATTGATAGGATCGACCACGCGACCAACAGTGCCAGCAACTTCGCCAGCTTTGCCAACCATACCGGGCAAACGCGCAGCCGCAGAGCCGCCACCAGTCAGCACTGTAGAAGCATCAGCCAGAACGCCTACAGGGTCTTGTGCAAGGGCTTCTTTGAACCCAGCCATAGAACCATAGCGGCGAGCATAAAAGTCGCCTACAGCGTTCGCAGCGGCTTCATCACGGGCCTTTTGTTCTTCGTTCTGCTTTGCCCCAAGAGCGCCAGCAGCCTTGGAATAAAGACCTTTGCCGATTTGACCAATGGACTCAGCCGTTTCAATCGGGTGCAGGAAAGGCTGCACAAGAGCTTTGCCTTGTTCCACAGCACTCTTCGGAATGTTGCGGAAACCTTCAGATGCAACCTGTCCCCAATCCATGTCAGTCGGGGGCGTAGATGTCAGTTGCAAAGCTTTGTTCACCGCAGGAGACGATGCACCTGTTGGAGCCGCAGCAGGGGATGGAGCTGCCTGACGCTGCGCGGGGGCGCGAAGCTCATCAAACAGGTCATCTTCCATCATCGAGTTGCGAGAACCACTCCTAGCTGGGGCCGCAGGAGCTGCACTAGGCTGACCAGACGGCTTCAGTTCGGTGAAAAGATCGTCATCCATTACTGAGCGCCCCCTTCAACGAAATAGCGGCTGATGCCCGGAGTGTATCGGATGCCGTTCTGCTTTGCCATCTGCTGCAAGAAGGATTCAATGACTTTCGGGTCTTTGGTTCCTGACTGCATCTTCTCAATCGCGCCGGGATACTTGAGGATCAGTGTCTCAAGCATACGCTGTTCGCGGTCATAACGACCGCGCGTATCGCGATCAAATGCCTGTCCGGCAAGCGCATATGAGCCACCAGACGCATCACCGAAGATTTCGCGGTGCTGATCGCGGTCGCGCGCCTTCTGGTTAGCAATAACAAGGCTTGCAGTGATCTTAGCCTGAGTTGCCGGGGGCATATCGGGCTGCGCCATAGCGCCCATCATAATCTGCAAGGCACCGAGATTGTGCTGACCAGTTTCGCTTGTACGCTGCGAAGCAAGGAGCGTGTTGAGTTTGTTCTGGTTAGCGACATACTTATCAATCGTGCTGACATCCGGCGCATTAGGATCAATAGCCCTAACAAGCGTATTGATTTTTTTGGCAAGTTCAGCGCGGAAGTTTGCGGTGCTACCGGGAGTATCAAAGCCAGTTCCAGTGACGATGCGTGATGTGTTCAGTGCAAGATCATTGATAAGCTGTTGATTTTCGTTAGCCTGCAAACCAGCAGCAGCCGTTGATTGCTGATACTTGTTTGAGACTTCCTTCGCGCCTTCAGGTGTTAGACCCATGGTCTGATAAGCATCTTTCTGCGAAAGATCGCGAGAAGCATTACCAAAGATACCACGCTCGGTCATAACCGGGTCAACAGTCGGGTTCACAGGTTTCGGAAGTTCGCCACCACCAATACCTGTTGGTGCAGTTCCAGCAGCGCCGCCACCGGGAACTGTAACCGTTCCATCAGAGCCAACACCCAATCCAATGCTCTTGAGATAGCGAGCCGTAGCTGAGTCAGCCGCTGCGCCAGCCAACTGCGCGCCAGCCGGGATAAGACCTTTTTTGAGAGCTTCAATGGTGAGAACCATTTGACCATTCGGCAGGCGAACCATGTTGCCTTGGAAGGCGAGGTTTGCAGTGCGAGCACCAGCCTCTGCGGTTTCCATCTTGATGCGATCAACATCAGCCTGATGCTTCTCAAGATTGGCATAGGACTGAGCGCCAGCACCAAGGCCAGCCGCTAGGGCTGTGCCAAAGTTACGTGTTGGCGTTGTTGCAGCAGCACCCAAACCAGTCAAAGCAGGAATGAGAAGCTGTTTCCAATTGACTGACTCTTCGCCAGTCTTCGCATCGCGAGATGTCGGGAGGAAGTTCAAGTATGATGCACGTTCAGCTTGAGGACCAGCAACGCCACCAGAAGGCCGCGCAGCGGAGCCAAGCGAACCACCACCACCACCGCCAGCATTCAACTGGTTATAAACCTCTGATGCTGTCTTAGGAGTTCCATCTCGATTAAAGAAGATGGACTGATTAGCTTTGACTTGTTCAGGGCGAGCAAGTTGATACGCAGGAGCATTTGGAGTTTCCTGCATACGACGCAGGAAGTTTGGTCCACCAGACTCTCCAAGGAACCAGTTCATGCGGATGTTTTCGCGTGTCGGTTCAAAACCCTGTTCACGAAGCAAATCCTGCTGTGCCTTCACATGGGCAATTGCCATGTTGCGCTGAACTTCAGGCGGAAGGTTAGCTGCAAACCCACGTTCACGCGGATCATAAGACACACCCTCAACAAGTTGAGGATTGCGACGGATAACTTCGCGCGCGGTATCGTCAGTAAATTGAGCAAGGCCAGCAGCAGAAGATGTCAGCGCCCTAGCATTTGGCTTTCCGGCGCTTTCCTTTTGGATCATCCAATCAGCAATAGCTTCCGCGTCGCTAGGGCCACCTTCTTGGAAAGCTGGACGCGGAGCAAGACCGCCGCTGTAGAAGTGACCGCGCTTGGCTGCATTCTCTGTGGCTTCATCATAATTGACAGTCATGTAGCCGTCGCGCTTACCGACAGCATCAGGATGCTTATGAGCCACTTCCTGAGCGATAAGGCCCATCTGCGTAGGGCCATTACCCAAGTTGTAAGTATAGATGTTCTGACCATCAAAGGTTTTACCAACCTGTTGGATGTTGCTCTTCAGACGCTTGTCAGAGAACATTGCAGCCAATGCTGTTAGACCTTCAGCAGCCATCGGCGCTGCCTTAGATGCCATCATTGCAAGCTGACCAGCCTGCAAAAGATCGCTGCCAAGACCACCACTTTTGCCGCCAGCTCCACCGCTACCAGAACCGCCCATTTTTCCGGGATCAGTTTGGTCTTCAGTAGCATCTTCAATGTATGCCCCAACACCCTTAGTTGGGTCTTGAAGCTCCATTGGATTAACGACCTTGCCGAGGCCAGCATATCCAAGGCGCTGGTAAGGGCTTACATAACCGCCTTCATTGAACATGCTCTTAAAGCGATCCCACAGGCCCGGACCTTCGGCAGCAGCATCGGCCACCTTATCCGCAGCCGGAGCGGCACTTGATGCTGTCTTAGGATTAAACAGGCCACCGCCAGTTTCGCCGCCAGTTCCAATCAAGCCACCCTTCGCAGGCTCAACAACTTTGCCATCCTTCATCACTGCTGGAGCGCCAACAGCAACGCGCTTGGCTCCAGATGCAACAACGGATGCCATTTCACCAAGCCCCTGAGCCTGCTTCATGTTCTGAATGGCGTCAGCCAATCCAGATTGAGGAGCGCGCGGAGGAGTGGAAGGAGTGATCATTTTAGGTGTGGGCAGAGATGCCTTTGGCACATAACTCTTGGCACCCATTGGGTTGCCTTCACTCGACTGACCACCATAAAGGCCAGCTTGTGAGAACGGCCCAAAAGACTGCTGCTGTGATGCCAAGATAGCCTTGAGATCGTTCGCATCAAGAAGGCCACCTCCGCCACCAACGGCATAGCCGCCACGCGCAAATTCCTCAAAGGCGCTGCCAAGGTTAACCGCACCACCCATGGAGTTGTCATCCACCATGGTTGCGCCGCCCAAATCGCGATGCTTGCGCTCTGAGCCTTCAGTAGCCTTGTCGTAATCAACCGTCTTGAAGCCAGCCGCCAAGCCAACTGCTTCCGGCTTTTTCTTCTCAACATCCTGAGCCATCAAACCAAGCTGGGTCTGATCGCTGCCTTTGTATTTGAAGGCATAGATCGGCAAGCCATCGTTGGTCTTACCAATTGGCCTGACATCATGCTTCAGTCTGCGATCTGAGAAGAGAGACTGGGGCTGAGTTGTTGTGGTCGTGTTACCAGACAGCGCACCCGTACCCATCGCAATGTTGGCGAGGAACTGAGCCACTTGGAAGGGATAGCCGCGCTCTTGCAGGAACTGCTGATAGCGAGCCGTGAGATCAGCCTGCTGGGTTTGCTGTTGCAGCGTACCCGCGCCAATCTGCGCCTGAGCCCCTTGCAGAGCCGCCTGCTGTGCGGCTGTACCCAACCCAGCAATTTGCTGTCCTGCGGCCATACGGCGCTGCAAGTCCTGTGCGACGACGCCCTGCTGCTGCTGGGCAGTCTGAAGGCCAGTCTGATATGCCTGCTGATAGATTGGGGCCAAAGCCTGACCCATGCCAAGCTGCTGTTGACCCATCAGAATGCCGCGCTGAATGTTTGCGCGGTCGCCACCAAAAGCTCCCGAACGGATCGCGTCAGCCTGCTGCTGAGATAATTGCTGGCCCTGTTGCTGGCTTAATGCCTGATAGGTTGGGGCAAGTGTCGCCAGCATGGCTGGGTTTTGGTAATAGCCAATTTGGCCGGGTGTCAAAGCGCCGACATCTTGAGCGCCAGCCATTGTGAGGCCAGTCGCCGCCCCATAGAACGGTTGGGCAAGTTGAGATGCCTGTGATGTTGCTTCTATGCCAGCTTGCTGGGTTGGCGTGATAGGGGCAACGAATTGACCGCCATAGGCTTGGAATGGGGTGGCAGCAACCTGTTCTGCGCGAGCGTTAACGGCGTTATACCGCGCCATAACCTCCGGTGGAATTTGCACCGATTGCGTTGTTGTTGAGGTCTTGCCACCCATCCGAATTACTCCGCAGCGTCACGGAACGCCCCAGTACGGGCGTTGTACAAGAAGAAAGCCCCAGACGGCTCACCGAACTGGCGCTCATACAAGCGAACTTTAGCCTTGGTGCGATTGTTGGAGAGAACCCCGATAATCAGCGGAATACCCAAGGAATCAGCCACCTGTTTAGAGAACTCGCATAGCCGCCTTGCTCGGCCCCCTTTGGCATTGCGGTATTCGGGGTGAATGAAGATGGCTTTTTCTTCAAGCACCTCATGGTCAGAATACCACATCGAACCAATTCTGAGTAGCACTGCGCCTTCAGGTTTGCCGCGATCACCAATGACCCCAACAACCCCTTTTTCCAAATTCAACCCATGCCAGATTTCTTGAAGAAGCTTGGCCGGATTTGGTTCCACAAAGCCATTTTCTTCGCAGGCAGATAGCGCCAAATTCATAATGTCATCGACATCTTCTGGCGTACCCACTCTTACCTCTAGCTCTTCGGACATAAGACCCCCTTTAGTCCTGCTTTGGCCCCGGAAGATTCTTGAGGGTTTGGACCGTTTTTGCCCTCATCTTTTTAACAAATGAATCCAAGATACGGTGCCCATGGTCCATGTCACCGCTACCCAAACGAGTTACATTCTCAGGGTGAATAACATATTCACCGCCCGCCGCGACGATAGGAACGCCGCCAGTTGCCCCACCCGCAGCCTTCGCAGAAATGCCAAGCTGATCGCCAAAAATCTGGTCAGCGATACGGAAACCAGCCATGGTATTGCCCTCACCCATGGCTGAGATGATGTCAGCCGGGATCACATAAGAGCCTGATGGAACGTGCATCGGAAGATGATCGGTACGACCAGCGACCGGGCTATGGATCGGACCAACATGAATTTTTTCAGATACCAGATCATCTGAAAGGCCAAGCAAAGGCGAGCCGCCATCTGCTTTGCGTTCGCGCGATTTACTCAAAGCAATCGCAATAGCCTGTTTCTGGGGGCGTCCCGTGTGAACCAGCTCACTGATGTTGGAGCTGATCGTCTTCTGAGATGAACCTTTTTTTAAGGGCATGTTACACCGTCAGATTGTAGAAGGAGATAGCACCCGTACCTGAACCCGTTGGGCTGTTGTTCAAGCCGCGAACACCGAGCGTGTAGGTATCACTGCTTGCGAAACCATTGCCAGTCAAAGACGCTGTATAGCCAATTTGAATGTCAAAGTTATACCCAGTTGGCACAACAGCAGTGTCAGTCGCTTGAGAACTTTGGGCGGAATAGGAAGATTGAATGATGTTGTCAGCGGTCGCAGTCATGGCTGTAGCCGCATAATCAACATCAACTTGACCGCCTGACACTGTTGCTCCGGCCCAAGTAGCACCAGTCAGTGTTGCATTTCTTACTAACACAACTTCATAACCAGTCGAACCCGTTGCCGTCGGATGGAACAAGATAGCCGCCGGAAGAACGATAGCGCCGTAATAGCTGGAGTTGACCCTGATCGACACCAGAGGCGTGAAAGTTAGGCCAGTATTATTGGCGACAGAAACACCATTATCTGTACGGCGAGCGGTAAACACTTGAGACGTTTGTTCATATCCGCCTTCAGACTGAACTGAAGAACAAATCATCTGCAAAGTAGATGCAGATGCCGTCGCTCCTGTATTAGTGATTTCAAAGCGCAGCGGAAGAATTGCTGTCTGCATATAGACAGATGTTCCAATGTTTGCATTTTGGAACGTGTGGCAGATGATGAACTGACCATTTACGACAAAGCCGCAGCGGACATTGCCCACGCCCAGCCATTCAAAGTCAAACCACAAGATTTGCGTTTTAGTCAGATCAAGCGTCACGCCAGATGGACCAGTTCCATTCAGTTTATCGCCATTCCAATCCGCTTGAGCCACATATCTCGCATCGCTGACAGTGCCGCCCGTATATGTGCGAACAACGAAAGTAACGCCGTTTGGACCTTGTTCAAGATAGACACCGTTATAGGCACCATAATAGCCAACTCGCTGCGTTAAATTGCTCTTTGCAGCAGCCATTGTAAAAGTTTGAAGCGTCAACAGACCCTTACCCGGCTGATATGGGAACACGCGAGTTGATTGAGCAAGAACAGTTGATCCAGATGTCGTTGTGACATCAAGATTCACTGATGACTTGTTAGTGTTATAAGTCGTGGAACCGCCTGTTGCCGTCACATAGCTGTACTGATTGTCCGCTGCAAAACGGCTTTGACTATCAAACAACGTATACGGCGAAGTAACACGAAGACGACCAAACGCATCAACGCTTACACCGCCAAATTGAGCATAAAAGGCGTTGTTTACTGTTGACCCATAGGGAGGATAAACGGTGATAGTCATCAGCCCGGTCCCCCACCAACTTTGAATGACACTGTGGATGCAGACGCATATGCAGCAACAAAGCCGCCAGCAGTCAAAACCTGTTGACCTGTCCACTGTACGGTGGTGTTTCCATTAATTGGCGCAGCATAGAATAGAGCGTTGCTTGCTCCAGCAGTATCTCCAGAAGCGCACAGAGAGATATAGAATGTTGCTGGCGTTGCCGACGTATTGCAGATTTCAATATCTACAATTGCCATTTGAACGCCCGTTGGAACCGTATACAGCGTTGTATAGCCGCCAGTTCCAGCAGAGCCAGATGCAAGCGGCTTGCCTTTCACATAAGTGTAAATACCAGCCAAAGCCTGATTGATGCCGTTAATAGCAACGACACCGTTTTTCTGGGCTGTAAGAATGTCGTCTAAACTTGCCATTAGAAGCGTCCATCCGGCTGAAGACGATACCTGAAGTTTCCAAGACGCCACCATGAACCGATGTCATTGCTTTCAATCCTGATCGCAACAAGACGGCCACGGAATCGCGGTGTCACATATGTAGTAGCTTGAGTGAGTGTAAACGGCCCATAAGCTGTCGGAGTCTGGCCCGGATAATCGGTGACATAGAAGGTCAGCAAAATGTTTGCACCTTGTGTGCCGCCGTAGTAACCCCACTTCATGTCAGGCCAAACCTGATCAATAAAGGTCTTCACATCAGCATCAGACAAGACAAAGTAGCCTGTCTGGAAGTAGCTATTCATGGCAGCGCCATCAGCATCAGGCGATGTCTCATGCTGATAGATGTATTCATTCAACCCAGCGCCTATTGGCGGACCAAGAACAGATTCATTGATCCATGCAGACCTAGCAACATATGGATTAGCCGTGCTGTTAAAACCATAATCCCACTGGTCGAGGATGATGTTATACTTAACATAGCCTTCGTTTTCACCGCCATTTTGAATGGTTGGGAAATACCAAGTGATTTCACCAAAACGGCTGTTCGGGGCGATGCGGATTTTGTCCAAGTTGTTTTTGTCTAGGTCTTGGAAAACAACGTCCCACACAGGGCAGCGAATAGGTTCAACGCCACTTCCAGCCAACCTGAAGAATTGGCTTTGCCCCATCCAATAGACAGCACCATTCACTGAGCCAGCAGCTTTGCGACCAACAAGACCGCATCCATTACCAAGTTCATTGAACTGATAGACATATGGAGGACCAGCATATTGCATTGCCCAAATGCCAAGGTCAGTCCAAATCAGACCCTGTTGTGGACCCTGAATGCACTGGACGATGCGCGAGCCTTTAGGAATGCGATATGAACCAGCTTGGTTGGTCACATTCGCAATCCACTGGTCATAGTTGTTAACGTCGCACCAGCGGATCAAAAGCGGGTCTTTGATACCAGTGAACGTAGAGCCCCACGCTATGATCTGCCTTTGAGGCATGGCGACAAACATGCCGTCATTTACTGACGGAGCATTTGGAATAATCAGCGCAACAGGATCGCCAGATGTAGGCGACCAACGATATATAGGGCCGTTCAGTGGGCATGAGATTAGAATCTCACCCCAGTTATCCAGCGTCCAATCTTGTGCGTTGATCGGCGTTCCAGTGCCTGTGATCGGCGGGATACCAGTTCCGTATCCACCAGAACCATAAGGCCCGATACCATAACCTGTTCCAGCAGGAAGAGGCCCGATGCCGTTATAGTAGATGAAGCGAACATCGCCGCTGTTTTCAAAAGCATTTGCAGTTGAAGATGCAGACGATGCAGCCGAGATTTTGAAAACGCTCGATGAGGTTACTTCGATGACACTGTAGTTACCGTACAAGGTCAAGCCGCCGACCGATGTTGCAACAAGAATTGGGAAAGTATCACCCAAAGCTAAACCATGATTAGCAAGCGTCACATCAACGAAGTCGCTGCCACTTGTAGTGTCAAACTCAGCCGTTGCGCCCCCGTTCAAGACAGTCGATGTCGCATAGGCTGGCTCGCCAAAAGCATCTACAGCATAGATCGTATATGTGTTCGCGGATGCGCCGGGATTGTAGACCTGATACTGACCGAACAAAATTAGACCGCCGACACTGATTTGGGTCTGAATATCCACAACGTCATAGTTGTCAGCATTACGGCCTGTGTCTGTAATTAGCACAGCGTTGCTTCCAGCCGTTGTACTGAAATCAACACCGATATTTACAGTCGTCGTTTGAGGGCTGATGTCAGTCGATCCACCAGACTGGACAACCGTGAGCGAACCGCCGCCGCCAGCAGGCGCACCTTCAGCACCAACTGCGAGATAAGAGTTTGCATTGGTATCCTCCCAAGCCCAAAGGCATCGGATAATAGAACCTATGCTGTTGGCATAGAATTTAGTCCAACCACCAAGCTTTTGGACAAGGCCACCCAAAGTGCGATCAGGAATAAACCTGACCAACTGGCTTTCCGAAATGGCAGCTTCATTGAGCGCAGGCGTCTTGTTTTGGTCAACACCCGCCAAAAGTTTAAGGCTCTGATGAGGCATCGGTTAGCCTCGCGTCGGTGTTGCAACAACAGATGGAGATTGCGAAGACCAAGCCGCAGCTTCAAACTTCTTGCGGTTCTCTTCCATCATCGCAGACTTCAGAAGAGCCTGATATTGGCTCTCATATGTAACAGCCATTTGCGGATCGTCATTGGCTCGGCCAAAGTTGCGCTGATATGCGCTAATGTAGATCATGCTCGCCATGATGAAGACATCTGGCAAGTATAGACTGATGAACGTCGTAGTATTCGTAGCCGATAGACTGTCTGGACGATAAGTTCCGATGATTTCGCACGTATAATTCTGGTCAGGATATGGCCCAACCAAGAATGTATAGTCATCGAACGGGCAGAAATACTTCGGAAGACCACGATTCAACGAAGCTCCAGAGCCATAACAGGCATCAAGGAACTCTTTAGTCGTTGGCACCAAAGGAACGCGGGTCGCCGTGTCAGGGTCATTGCCACCAGACAGGACATTGATTTGCTCAGGAACGACAAAAGTCCCAGCCGGGACAGCAATTTGCCTGCTACCAGCCGTCAAACCATACGCGGTCGTGGCGATAGAAGTGAACAGGAAGTCCAGATCACGATACATGCGGTTTTCCGCGTATGTGATCATCTGCGGAAGGATCGTCAGATAGGCAGGGTCAGTCTCAGAAACCACCGCCATAGTGGCAATCTGGGTGACATAGCTGTCTGTGCCAGCCACTGAACCGTCATAGGACAGACCTGTCGTCATAGGAGAACTCCGCTATCTCCCTGTTTTAGCACTTTTAAGCTTCTTTTGCCATCGCAGTTGCTTTCTCTTCAACTTCAGCAACCCGACGCCCCCAGCCTTTTCCGAAAGTGTCCCAAGTCGGCAAAGCCTTTAGGAACTCAAGGCGCATACCGCACATGGCATCAACCATTTCATCGGCTGGGCAAGCCTTGATGGCTTCCAAAGACTTTGGGCCAATGATGCCATCAGACGGTACGCCAGCGATGGACTG
>Ga0255158_1000475_pt1 | contig 12345 bp, 3 predicted proteins | sample Atl_Atlam_RepC_8_2_FD_188426 | JGI IMG/M metagenome (GOLD analysis project Ga0255158, IMG submission 188426) | Freshwater microbial communities from Altamaha River, Georgia, United States - Atl_Atlam_RepC_8h | ecosystem: Environmental > Aquatic > Freshwater > River | place: USA: Georgia...
ATGGCGTCATGTACAACCGCGCTGGGCAAGCCATCTGGGTTCCAGGATCGGCGTTGGAATGGAAGAATGTAGTTGGGGCGCATCCTGTGCTGACGGCGGCGAGTGGGATGACCATCTCGGTGGATTCAGCGAGTAAGAGAGGACAGTTCAAATATGTTGGCAACAATATCACCTATAATGTGTTTGTTGAAGCCGAGGTGACTGATAAGCCGGGGCCGGTCAGCGGAGATTTCGAATTGGGGCTACCGTACGTGGTAGAAGGTGGTGCCTATGCGGTAGGGACAGTCGTGGGCGAACTGTGGCTCACGGTCACGACGGCAGGGACGCCCGGGACAGTGACCATTTATAAGGCGTACGGCAAGACGACCGCGGATACATCCAAGGTTACGGTTCGGTATCTAAACGGTACCTTCGAAGAGAGCTTGTCAGGTTTAAGCGTGGGCACAAGCATTCGGCTGCAGGGGACACTGGAGTACCGCACGGTGTATGTTGCGGACGAACAGCCGCTGCCTGCAGCTTACACGCCAGAGCTGTTCACACGAAATGCAGGCGGGTATGTGGGGCTGAACACCCAGGCGCTGCCCGCGCGCGGGCGCTTCGATGTGGTGGAAACAAGTAACTTACCAGTGTTGGTGCTGGATCAGCGCGGAACAGGGACAATTCTTGAAATGCGCAGCAATGCGAATGATGTCAAGGTGATTGTGGATCGAATGGGAAATGTGGGAATTGGGACGGGGGCGCCGCGAGCAAAATTGGAGGTCTCTGGAAGCGTTATACCGTCATCGAATATGGCCTTTGATTTGGGCTCGAGTAACTTGCGCTGGCGAGATTTGTACCTGAGCGGCAACACCATTGATCTGGGGGGAACCATGTTAAAACGCGACGAAGCGGGCGGGGGTGGCATCAAGGTGCTTGGTTCAAGCGGAGAAGATGTGGATACGACGGTGCGAAACCTCAATGCCTCAGGGTATTTAAACATTGGAGGCACGCGGCTCGAGCGCCATGTGACGGGGCCAATCATGGTGAAGACGGCAGCCGGGAAGATGGAGAGTGGTATGTTTAAACATGTGTATGTGGATGGCACTGTGCGCGCGTCGAACCTAGAAGTTCTTGGAGACTACGTGACGCTCAATACGATAACGTCAAATACGGAGCAGATGGTCATTACGAATGCCGGAACAGGACCGGGGTTGAAGGTGACGCAAACGGGGGCTGAGTCAATCGCAGAGTTTTATGATGATGGTGGGGTGCTGGTGATGAAGGTGGCGGATGGCGGGAATGTGGGAATTGGGAGGAAAATACAACCGTCTGGAGCCCTTGACATATCCGCAGCTACGAGTACACAACGGGTTTTGAGTATTTATAATAATGGGAACGTATGGAAAACGAATTCATCGTACAACACACTTTTCGGCAAATACGGCACGGGTACCCCGATATACTTTGAATTCCAGTCGACGTACTTCTATATTGTGTTCAACGCATCAGAAAATTCTCAAATACGGAATACAACATTTTACAAGTACACAAACGGTGCATGGACAGTAATAAGCGATCTTGCAGGTTTGGCACCATTGACGTATAGTACTGTCAGTAGTTTGAGCGGGTTGAATACAGTGATTGAACTGGAAGATAGGGTTGGGTTGTTGATCACTAATAAAATTGGGGATACGAGTTTTGTCATTGATAAGGTTGGTAATGTGGGAATCGGGACGGCGGCACCAATGGCATCACTTCATGTCCGTCCAAACACCGCAACAACAGGCGTGATCATTGATCAGGTAGGGGCTGGAGGTATCTTGGATGTTCGTGACGGAGGCGTGAGCAAAGTGGTGGTGGATGCACAGGGGAATGTGGGGATTGGGACGACCATGACTGCCGCAAAAGTTGATGTTTTTGGAATCCTGAAAGCAACCGGACTCCAAATTAATGATATTACAAATGCGTTCATGCCGCGTGGTGGTATTATAATGTGGTCTGGTAGCATTGCATCCATTCCGACCGGTTGGTCACTTTGCGATGGCACGAATGGAACCCCTGATCTTCGAAACAGATTTATCATTGGTGCAGGCTCAAGTTACGCGGTCGCAGGGACAGGTGGAAGCTCTACTAAAACGCTGACTGAAGCCAATATGCCTGCCCATAGCCATAGCGGAACTACTGCTCAAGCTGGCAATCACCGACATTATATTCGTGAAAACGGTCTTGCTGGAACAGGATCGTACGCAGCACCAGCAACTGTGTCCGGATATTCTGCATATACAGATTATGCCGGAGACCACACACATACATTTACGACAGACTCTAAAGGTAGTGGCACTGCATTTGATATTCTGCCCCCATATTTTGCGCTCGCTTACATTATGAAGATGTAGCACAAAACCGATGTTTCTTTTCTTCCATCTTCCTTTTAGGGACCTAGATGGCGAATCCGATCAACTCGCTCTATGTCCACCCTGGGACGATGTACGTCGGGATCGGCACGCAGCAGCCACAAGAGAAGCTGACGGTGGCGGGAAACATTTGTCCGGCGACGACGCTCGCCTATGACCTCGGCACATCAAACTTGCGTTTTCGGGATCTGTATCTCAGTGGGAGCTCCATCAATTTGGGTGGAACGGTTCTATCGCGCGATGGTGGCACCGGTGGGTTGCGGGTGTTGGATGGCACGGCTGGTGGTGCGGGTGGGGCACCCTTGGACATGACCGTGCGAAATCTCATCGCCTCGAATGTGAGTGTAATAGGGGATTATGTGACTCTGAATACTGTAACATCAAATACGGAGCAAATGGTCATAACGAATGCAGGCACGGGGCCAGGGTTGAAAGTGACGCAGACAGGGAATGAGTCGATCGCGGAGTTCTATGATGATGGTGGGGTGCTGGTGATGAAGGTGGCGGATGGCGGGAATGTGGGAATTGGGACAGGGACGCCGATGGCGACGCTGCATACTGCTGGTCAAAATATGTTAATTGGTACTTCGACGACGTATGCAAACTATACAACCTATGGAAGCAATTTGAACCCACCAAGCTCTGATGGTCGTATTAATGGAGTGAACATTACTGCCCTAAACAAGCGCACCCGGACGAGTTATGCGTCTGCTGTAGATTGCGTAAGCGCTTGGACAAACCGCTCATCAACTGCAGACATTGGTTGGAAATCCATCTGTTGGGCACCAGAACTTTCATTATTTGTTGCCGTTTCACCATCCGGTACAGGTAATAATGGTGTGATGTCGTCCCCTGATGGTATCAATTGGACAAGCCGAATCTCTGTTGCAGACAATAACTGGAATTCGGTGTGTTGGGCACCCGAGTTATCCCTTTTTGTCGTTGTTGCACAAAGCGGTACGGGAAATCGTGTAATGACAAGCCCAAATGGTATAACGTGGACTGCACGGAATGCAGCAGCTGAAATTGGATGGCATTCCGTTTGCTGGTCCCCGGAGCTTTCTTTATTTGTCGCTGTCGCAATTGGAGGCGTAGGAAATAGAGTTATGACGAGTCCTAATGGTATCAACTGGACAATTCAATCTTCTGCTGCAGATAATGCATGGCGGTCAGTGTGCTGGTCATCGGAACTATCCTTGTTTGTTGCTGTTGCTTCATCAGGAGTTGGAAACCGTGTTATGACAAGTTCAAACGGAACCAATTGGACGATCCGAGAATCTCCCGCGGATAATGACTGGATGTCCGTTTGTTGGTCACCTGAGTTATCTTTATTTGTTGCGGTGTCTAACACCGGCACAGGTAACCGGGTGATGACAAGTCAAAATGGCATAAACTGGACAACACGGGCTTCGGCCGTTGACAATGGCTGGTGGGCAGCTGCTTGGTCGCCTCAATTGTCAATGTTTGCAGCTGTATCTGATACCGGAACTAATAATCGTGTTATGACAAGCCCTGATGGATTAAATTGGACAACCCGTACAACCCCTAACAATAACTGGTACTCATTATGCTGGTCACCCGAGCTATCCATCTTTGTTGCAGGAGCTTGGTCTGGCGCAGGCAATCGTGTGATGACAAGTACTATAGGCATGCCCAACTCAAAAAGTGTTGTCAAGGCGTCGCCAACCCAGATGATAGTGGATGCCCAGGGCAATGTGGGGATCGGGACAGCCAATCCTCAAAGCTTATTGCATATCGTAGAAGGAGGATCGATCAACTTGGGCAATGGTCTGAAAACGTTCTTCACCGATAGAGGATTCACAGCAGGGAATCTCCAGCAAGGATATAACTCGGGAGGTATAACGGGACCTACAGGTGGCATATATTCGTATACAATCGGTGGCTCTGACAATAATGCTACGCTTGTTGTTTCGAACTTTGAGTCGTCCATCGTCGTAGGTGCTCTTTATCAAATATTATTTACTGCAAGCAGTGCTTCGGTCGGTGTTACATTTAGGATTGAATCACCGGCGTTCACAGTACTCTACACTTCGCCGACACTAACGTCCACATTGAAAACGTATAGCTTTTATGTAACGTTAAGCAATCCTGTATTCATCGTTCGTGTAAATGGTGGTTCTACAAAAACAATCAGCTGGAATGCTTTTAGCATTCAACGTTATGACACGTATTTATCAGGATCTCTGGGTATAGGGACGACAAATCCTCTATACCGGTTAGATGTAAATCATGGTGCACTACCAGTCGCATTACATTTGACAGGAACAGGTACAGATAGTGCCGTCATCCGATTTAACGCAGCGGCGTCGGGTGGTAAGATATACCATGTTGGTTCAACCGCTTCGGGAAGTGGGGCTGGTGCAGGATGGACCATATACGATGTCACAGATAATACAATACGGTTACGTGTTGATAACAAGTTGAATGTGTTTAAGGCTGCTCATTCTGCAGGTACAAATGATGCTCATTTGGAGTTAACAGGTGACGGTGTCGATAATGCGAAAGAGATTTCTTTGCGATTTCATCAACCGGGTCAATGGTGGGGTCAGATCCGATTGCGTTCAGCTGGGTTTTATTTTACAAATGGGGACACAGATAGTCTAAGAAGCATATATTGTGGTGCGTTGTCAAAAACAAGCGGCACATTTGATATTCCCCATCCAACGCAGCCTCACAAGAAGCTCATACATAGCTTCATAGAAGGACCTCGATGTGATTTGATTTACCGAGGCAGCAAAACGCTCATGAATGGCATTGCGTCAGTAAACATTGATCTTGAAAGTACCCATTCTCCCGAATGTGCAATGACGAACGGTACATTCTCTGCCCTTGTTGCAAATCCAGATATTTTCTTACAAAATAAAACTTCATTTGATCGTGTTCGTGGTGAATTAGTTGACAATATATTAACAATCATTTGTGAAAACAGTCAAAGTGCCGATTGCATTTCATGGATGATCATAGGTGAACGTAAAGATCGTATCATAAAGGAGTGGGAAAAAACAAATCAAGACGGATTCCTTGTTACAGAGTATAGCATGCACAGAATTTAGACCATTGAAAAATGGACCATTATTCATCACATAGGCTTTACACCCTCGTGTAAATTTTTGGTTTTGTACCACCGATTTAGTGGCACTAACAGATGATGTCGCACCATATGATGTTCCATTATGCAATGGATGTTCAACGAACTTGAAAAATACAGGCAATGCATACGAGTTGAGGCCGGACAAGTTTCTTTTGTTTTCTGTATGAATGTCACGTATCCAAAAAATAACATGTCCGTTGCTGTAGAGAAGCGCTCGTCTCTTGCGCATGTCCAACGTCGGTATCTATGTTCAGCCGCGGACAGGGAATGTGAGTGTCACCGGGAGCATCTTGCCAACGTCTTGTAACGTGTATGACTTGGGATCGTCGAACGCGCGGTGGAAGGATTTGTATCTGAGTGGAAGCACACTGGATCTAGGCGGCACACGCATTTCGCGCAAGCCCATAGGAGGCGGTTTGGAAATAAGTACGGGAAGTGGAGCAGGCGGGGGCAGTGGAGGGTTGGCTGATCTTTCCGTCAACGCCCTTACCACCTCCAATCTGACGGTATTGAACGCCTACAGTACGAACTACCAGATTGCACCGATACGAAGCACCGCCTATGTCAACGTAAGCTCTCGCGATACCTTTATTCTATCGGTACCCGGCTATTTTGGGGGTCACGGCAGCAATGTCCTCGCTTTTGTCGACAATCGCAAGCTCACATATTTCTCGGACACCACGCGGGATTACTCGCTCGTGGTTTCTTGGAACAACGATCCCGTGAACACGCAAACCTTGTACACCATTACTCTCACGCAACCCGCCGTATTTGGTAACCTCGTGGATATCACTGTCTGGCCGCAGATCCTGCCCGAGTCTCTACCGAATCCCATGCGCATGTACCAACGCGTGGATGTGCAGAGCGACTTTGTGTCTTCCGGGCTAGGTCTGTCGTACATGGCTGGAAACGTTGGCATCGGAACAGGGGCGCCAACGAAAAAACTGCATGTCGTCGGGGACGTTTTGACCACGGGGACGCTCACGGCAAGTAACGTAAGCGTGATCGGGGATTTCGTGACGCTGAATACTGTAACGTCAAATACCGAGCAAATGGTTATTACGAATGCCGGTACGGGGCCAGGGTTGAAGGTGACGCAAACGGGGGCTGAATCAATCGCGGAGTTCTATGATGATGGCGGGGTTCTGGTGCTCAAGGTGGCGGATGGGGGGAATGTGGGGATCGGGACGGGGGCGCCGACGGCTGCGCTGCATGTTCAGGGGAACGCGATGGTCACAGGAACAGTACGCTGTGATAATGGCTTGATGTTCCGGAATCGCGCTGTAAATGGTGACATGAAGCTTGACCAGATCAATGCGGGAAAGCCCGGCGTAAGATATGGACCCGACGGATACGAGGTGATCGGTGTGAATTCGGCGATGAGCGTAGTGGCTCAACAAGTCGTGCTCAGCGACAGCGATCGATCCGCGACGGGTGGTTTCACTTACGCGGCGGCCTTGACGACTTTAACGGGTCCAACGGAAGGATTGATTGCGTACATGGATTTCAACGATCGTGTGACCGATTTTATGGGAGGGCTAGGGGCGCCGACCGTCACAGGAAGCGTACAATATGTATCCGGGGTAGTGCAGACAGCTACCGGAAATGCGAAGGCGCTGTATTTGGCGAATGAGGGAAATGTGCTCGCAAGCAGTACAAAAGCAGCAAATATGGTGACTTATCCGTTTGTACAAACATCACCGCTCACGGTATCGTGTTGGATTCAATTCACAAAGCTGCCACAGGCGTCTGGACAATATTCAGACATTTGGTCATTTGGATCATCTGCTGGTAGGCATTTATTATTATCATGTGGCTACGGTTCAGCAACTTATGGAACTTTGATTGCAACATATCACGGTGTTGCAAGTACGTCCGGAATGAATATTACTACTGCAATATGGTATCATGTTGCTGTTACATTTGTTCCGGGAACAAGTTTTTCAATGTATGTAAATGGATTATTAATAAGTACTATAAATAATGCGTCTGCTGTAAACTTCACATACAATGATAGTTTTCGATTGGGTGATACTATAGGACCTACGTATCTAGAACCTTTTGCCGGCTATATCGACGACCTTCGTATTTACAATCGAGCTTTAGGCAGTGGTGAAATCGCTTTATTGGCCGGGGTGCCTGCGAATATCACAACTGCACCAGCAGGGACGTCATTAATATCCTATTATCCATTCAACAATTCTACCGCCGAGTCAAGTGGCAATTCGGGCACGACACTGACTACAACCGGCAGCGTAAGTTATGTTGCAGGATTCGATGGAACCGCGAGTGGTGCAGTTTATTTGGCGAACGAAACACGTATAATATCATCACCCACGCAAAAAGCAGCAAATTACCTATCTGGTAGCTTCACACAGACTGGGGCATTTACGGTGTCACTGTGGATCAATGCAACTAAATTACCATTTGGGAGTGGGTTTTCTCAAATAATTGGGATTGGAACTGCGTCTGGCCAGATATACGGGTTCGAAATTGCTTACAACGCGGACACTTACGCCTTCGGAAATGGTGGAACGGGGGCAGTTAAGATTTCCATAAATAACTGGTACCATTTAGTCGGAGTTTTCATACCTTCTGTGTCAGTGAGTTTTTACTGCAATGGCACGTACATAGGGTCAACGGCTAATACAAACTCGACAGTAAATGGTTCATTGTTTGTTGGAGATTCAAGCGCGACATCTTCATACAAACCTTACGCTGGCTACGTCGACGATCTTCGAATTTATAATAGAGTACTGCGACCGGATGAAATCGCATTTCTGGCAGGCAATACCCGGTTCCCTACGATTCCGTCTCTGAACTTGAAAGGCTCCTTCCCATTTGAAGGCAATTTTACGGATGCAAGCGGTAATAACATGAGCTTAACAAGCACGGGTACCATACAATATGTCAATGGCGTCACAGGAAGTCAAGCTCTTTATCTAGCAAATGAAGCAAACGTGAGCGCGGGTACGGCGGCAGCAAATTATTTAACAGGTACATATTCGTTCCCTGCGACGTTTTCTGTGAGCTTATGGGCGAGCTCCACTGCGATCCCTACGACAGCTAATTGGAATATGGTGTTTTATACCACAAATACAGGATCAAGTTTGACAAACGCAGTGTTTTTAGGATTTTATGGTACGGCTCCGTCTTACACAATTAATTGTGGATTTGCTGGAACTGCACAAACCACGTCAAGTTTCATTGCCGCTCAAAATACTTGGTATCATCTTGCCATCACGTACAATAACGGTTCTCTATCACTCTATATCAATGGCAGCTTGAGAGGTTCAACCTCCGGAACAATGGCACAAAGCGGCTTCATTATTGGTACAAATGCACCGTCTGGGCAGCAGCCATTTGCCGGCTACATCGACGACTACCGCATCTACAGCTATGCACTGACTACAGGTGAAGTCGCAGAGTTGTACTACGGTACAGCGCAGATCGCATCTCCCTATGCGAGTTTGTTGAATGCGACGCCAACGCCAGCAATTTTATACCGACAGACAATACCAGGTGTCAATGTGTCGGATTTATGGTTTGGATCAAATCTTGCTCAGCCGGTGACAGCCAGTATGTGGATCAAAAATAAGACGAATGCATCACAAACGTTCACGATTTCACTCAATAATGCGAACGCGAGTGCCCGAAGCTACCTCTACAATACCCCATCCATCGCAGCGGACAGCTGGTCTAGAATAGCTTTCACCATCCCGGGGGATGTGACGGGTACATGGGCGACGTCGACTTCCCCCGGATGGGCGGTCAATCTATGCTTGGGTGCCAACCCGAATGTAACCAGTAGTACACTACAATCCTGGGTGGCGGGCATGTACCACGCAGGCACAGGGATTCAATCCTTCGGTGCCAGCGGTGCCATGTTATCCATTCCGAATAATGCGTTGTATGTAACGGGTATCCAAATCGAGAAGGGAACAGTCGTGACGCCCTATGAGTACCGTCCTTATGGAGTAGAAGCGCTGAATCTTCGCGGTGGCATGATGACGATGGGCACGGCGGTGTCGACTCTTTCAGGGACCTCGGTGACATTTACGGGGATTCCATCGTGGGTAAAGCGGATTACGGTGATGATAAACGGCAGCAGTACGAATGGTACCAGTCATAATATAGTTCAATTAGGAAGTGGAGGTGTGATACAAACCACAGGATACTTGTCCTATTGGGGAGTATATGGATCTACTAATATTGCCGGTTCAAGTAATAGCACGATAGGGTTTGGATTTTATAGCGCTTCAAATGGGCATATAAAAATTACAATCATGACTATAATAAATATATCTGGTACAACCTGGATATCCTCTCATTCAGGATCACTAAACGATTCTGGTAGTTACAGTGTTTCTGGCGGCGGCAACGTCACTCTTGTCGGTGTCCTTGATCAAATTCGTCTCACGACTGTTAACGGCACAGACACGTTTGACGCAGGCAGTGTGAACATTCTATACGAATGAGCGGCAGAAGCTTTTCTTCTGCATTCATGATAGAGTTGCGTCATGACAACGCCCGTGATTTTTGCAAACTCGGAATATGTCGCGGGGAGACACGTGTTCAAGACGATTCCTGGGGGTTCGAATATGAGCTTGGCGAGTCTCGCGACGACTGCAACATGCAATGTCATGACACTGCTGGATGATAAGCTTGGGATTGGGACGACGGTGCCGCGGCAGGCATTGCATGTAGTTGGTAATGTTCTGACCACAGGTACGCTGACGGCAAGCAATGTCAGTGTGATTGGCGACTTTGTGACGCTCAATACGGTCACGTCAAATACGGAGCAAATGGTCATAACGAATGCAGGCACGGGGCCAGGGTTGAAAGTGACACAGTCAGGAAATGAGTCGATCGCGGAGTTCTATGATGATGGCGGGGTGCTGGCGTTGAAGATAGCGGATGGAGGGAATGTGGGGATCGGAACGGCGACACCGTTGGCTCCGCTACATGTTCAGGGAAATGCCTTGTTTTCCGGCTTTGTGAGTGCGGGTAATTTGGGGATGTTTCGAAACGTTGTGATAAACGGAAACATGGATATATGGCAACGAGGAACGCCGCTCAATGCAGTTGTGTCTGGCTCATATACTGCTGATCGCTGGTGGGTTGTAACAGATGGTGTTGGTACAGTCAATGTTTCCCAGCAAAACATATTGGGACTCGTTCCAGGGACAACGTATTGTTTACGAGCGGAGCGGTCAGCTGGAGTGTCAAACAGATGGGTCATAGGAACGAATTTTGAAACATCTACAGTCAATCAACTTCGTGGCTTTGATGTAACATTGTCATTTTACGTCCGCAAAGGATCTGGACTGACATCAAGCATATATGTTTCAATTAATTCGATATCAACGGAAGCCAAATTCGGTACAGCTACAAATATTGCAAATGCAACCATTCCAAATGCCAGCCTCACGACTAGCTTCGTTAAGTACTCATTGACAGGAAGTATACCATTAGCGTCAAACTTTCCGGGACTTGATATTGAATTTCAGGGACAACCTCAGGTTGGTGTAACAAACGCATACTTCGAAATCACAGGCGTTCAGTTAGAGAAAGGGACGCTAGCGACGCCGTTCGAGGTTCGGCCATACGCAATCGAATTACAATTATGTCAGCGGTACTATGAAATCATAACGTTTGCGCCAAACGGTGGGAACGGAGCTGCCGGCTGGACCGCATATGCATGGTCTGGTTCTGGTAACTGGCAATGGAATTACAGATTTAAAGTTCAGAAGCGTTCTGCTACCAACACGGTTACAAATAATTCAGGCATCAACTACAGCGCAAATATAACGATAAACGCTTATTCTTCAGATGATAGTTCATTCAATGTGAATTTTTCCGCTTCGTCTCAATATACGTGGATTGGTGGTAATCCAGCTGGAAATATCGTAATTAACGCTGAACTCTAGCATAGCGACGGCGTAGAGACAACAAGTTTCTTTTGTTTTCTGTAGAGGCAAACTTGCATGGCTTGCAATCTTCCGATTTACATCAAGCGCGAGTCGCAGTTTGTCGGCATCGGGACAGCGTTGCCGGCCGCAAAGCTGCATGTGCAGGGCGACATCGTGCTGACGGGGCAAATGTTCAATGCCGACGGCGAGCCGTATGCTTTGAGTGGGAGCGGGGGCGGTGGGGGTGGCGGCACATGGGTCGCCCGGACGTCGAACTTGCCGTTGCTTGTGGCGCCAAGTGGGCTTGGGGCGGTCATTGAGATCCAAAGCAACGTCTGTTTGCAACGCTACGGCGGAAACGATAACGCTTACCAAATATACACGACCGCGCGTGTTATCAGTGCGCCAATTGATGGCAATGCCGATTATAAGATCTCCCTCCCAGACTTGCTAAAGAATGGTGCGTATGCGCCCGAAACCACCATCGGCGAACTTTGGCTCCGTGCTACGAGCAACAGCGAATCCCTGACGTTCAAAGCCGTTGCGCAAACCATTTCGGGGGTGCAGGACATGGCCGATGTGCGGTTTCTGTCAGGCACCACCCGTGTGCCTCTTGGGCGATTCGCTGCCGGGCACCTGCTCGAGCTCCAGGGACTGATTGCGTATGCGACCGAAGTGTCGACTGCGTCAACTTCCAATGTGATTGGAACGGAGGCGGTCTATATCCCTGGAGCGTCTGTGCAATGGTCAGACGTCGGCTATCCACATCCCAACGTCTTCGGCGTCGGCAGCGGCGATTTTGTGATCACTACGCGCAAAGGGCAGACCAAGTATGTTGGCGATGATATTGCCTTCAAAGTGAGTGTCGCAGGTAATGTGGCGGTTGCTCGGAACGTCTCGCAGAGCTACTACTTGGCGCTGCCGTATC
>Ga0255158_1000504_pt1 | contig 11595 bp, 7 predicted proteins | sample Atl_Atlam_RepC_8_2_FD_188426 | JGI IMG/M metagenome (GOLD analysis project Ga0255158, IMG submission 188426) | Freshwater microbial communities from Altamaha River, Georgia, United States - Atl_Atlam_RepC_8h | ecosystem: Environmental > Aquatic > Freshwater > River | place: USA: Georgia...
GCGGATGACGGCACGACGCTAATAGGCGCGGTCGAAGTGACCAGCCCGTCGGCGCGCGGTTCGCGATTAGAACTTATCGGGGCGCGCTGCGGCGCCTTCAGTTACAGCGAATGGCGTGATTCTGACGGTGTGATACTTGCTCGGGAGGAATTGCTACATGACGACGTCGAGGCTGGTTCGCATTGGCAGCGTTATCGAATGCAGCGTTTGTCCATCGGTCAGGATGTTTTAGCCGAGTACATAGGTAATTCCATTCGGCTCGACATTCGCGAGGGTGATCGGCGGCGCGAGGTTCGTTTGGCTGTCGACGGTGACGTATTAGCCGGCCCGATGTTGGTGACACATCTGCAGTCGAAGTTGCCACTGCTTCGGCGGGGAAAGGTAATCGTCGTTCCTTATCTCGTTGCCGAGCAAGCGATGGTTCTCGAGTTACGGGCCGCCAGACTCGATAACGGTACGGACATCCTCACTAATGTTCGAATCGAAGCTTCTTCAGCGTTTCTGCGGCCGTTCGTACCGACCACTCGCGTGACGTTCGATCAAGAAGGGCGCTTTGTCGGCATGCAGGGGCGTTTGTTACCTCAAATAAAACGTATGACCCCTCTCGATGGCGTAATCAAAGTTTCATACCCGATCAATACTCAATTGGCATCAATAAAACCAACCTGTAAGAACACACGCGTATCTTAGAAACATACGCAGTCTAATGGTGATTCATGGCCAACGACGTTGAGATGGTTCGTTCTTCTCATAATCCCTTGGTCCTTGGTTCGAATCCAAGCGGGCCCAGTCGTACCAATCAATGAGTTAGGTTTTCATTGATTTAGCTTTTTTTCTAGCGGTGAAGCAATCCCCTGAAAGTTTGCCTCCAAAAATAGGAAATCAGCGAGTTGGTCGACCAGGACGCACACGAGCCGAGCAGTGGATTTCAAACAGCGTGAGTGGGGCTGCTCCCAATAGCCTGCTTTTTCTAATTCGAATTAGCGCCGTTCGAAAATAAGGCGCTCCGAGACGGAAACGCGGCCGTCATTGTCAAAGTATCGCGCGCTGATAATCATCGTCTTCGCGTCACTTCCCAGCGAGCGCTTAAAGGTAGCGACCTTGTTTCCGCTTGCCTTGATAGTAGAGATTACCTTGTCATCTTCTTGGACTGCGATCGCGATTGAGTCTCCATGCGATAGACCCTCAAGAGGGTAATCTCGACCATCTAGTCTTGCGCTGAATCTCAGGTCGGCCGCGTACGATAGTTCGTTGTTCTTCAACGCCAGGCGCCCCTCGTGTCCGCGGGGAGCGATGCCGGTGGTAACGAGCATCAGACGAGTCTTCTCCGAGAGCGCCTGCTGTTGATCTCCAAGGGGTACCCTGGCAGCCAGCTCGGAGCGCTCGAGATTAAGAGTCCAGCCATTCCCATCCGCTTTGACGGGCGAGACCGTCAAAGCGCCTAGAGCTACGAAAATCCCGATGAAAACCGCAATTTTCTTCATTTTGAGCTCCCCGATAGCCGATCTTTGTTCTATTTACTTGCTTGAATGTACGCCGCTCATTGATGCTGTCAACGTTTTGTAACATTTCTGTGCTAAGCGGTATTTACCGACTTGCAGGGCATTTGGAACAGGGAGACGTTCCTTTGGCTACGATTCTCGATCTGGGACGGACCTGCATTTTTGCGAGGCAAGCCGCAGAGGGCTCAGCCGCCCATTACCACGTTGGAGAGTCGGTTGCATGGATGAACGCGCAGCTGACTTTCGCGCCACAAATCTGCCCATCATCGAAGAGATGTTATCCCGAGTGAGCTTGTCGGTTAAACGACAGTAGATACAACAGTCGACGCGATGTCGTTTAAACGACATTCGTGATGCTCAACGCAGCGACTGAGTAGGTTCGTCAATCCTCGTTTTTGACGACTCTTTTATCGCTCAAAGAAAACTGTTTATCTGTTACCTCGAAATAGGAGGGCTGTTGTTCGGCGTAGAATTGAAAAGTGTCAAAAAGCTTAGAAAACCACGTCAAAAACACGATAGTTACATACACATTCTCTTACACACAGAATTTAGGAACGTGTAAGTGATTGACGGCCAATGGGATTGAGCTTGTCCGTCTTTCTCGTGGTGCGCGAGAACAAAGTCCCGACCCTGTATTAGTTGCGTACGCTGGCCGGTCAGTTGCGTTATCAATGTGAAGTGTGGGTCGGCGGATTCGCCGCCCCCTCGTAACGTCGGGGGAGTTGCCTGCGGGCTGCATTCTCCTGCCGAAGGGCGGCGACCTCGAGCAGCTACTCAATCTGCTGGCGGCGAAACACGTCTCTTTAGCGGGTCTTGGCACATCAATTGATTCGATTTCTCGAAGTTTAAAAGCGGGCGTCTTTCGGCTGAGATAGACTCTACCTCATGTTTTGGGGTCCAGGATTTCGACGAATGGCTCCGAAGTCGATGATCGCGGCCGTCCTGCTGCTGCTCGCCTCCTGCGGAGGAGGAGGCGGCGGATCTTCCAGCAGCCCAGCCAGTACTGTCGCTGCGCCATCGCCGATCAGCAAAGACGAAGCGTATCGGTTCCTCAACCAAGCGACCTTTGGCGCCACCGAAAGGGATGCGACCACCCTGATCGGCTTGGGCGACTCGAGTACGGGCTATTCGCGCTGGATTGACTCCCAGATTATCCGCGAGCCCTCTCTGCTCCTACCCGCCGTCGAGTCGGCCTATCCAAACCCTGTGCCGCAGGGCTTCAACGTGGGCAGTCTCAACGCCGTTCGGCTCGAGCGCTGGTTTGCCAATGTACTGCAAGGCGACGATCAATTGCGCCAGCGTGTCGCATTTGCACTTTCCGAAATTTTTGTTGTTTCGCAAGTTGGGGCGCTTCTAAATTTGCCGAATGCGACAGCGAGCTTTCATGACATGCTCGCCCGAAACGCCTTCGGAAATTTCCGAGTACTACTCGAGGACGTCACGCTACACCCGGCAATGGGCGTGTACCTTTCGATGCTCGGCAACCAGAAAGCGGTGAACGGAACCAACCTTCGGCCTGACGAGAACTACGCCCGAGAAATGATGCAGTTATTCAGCATCGGACTCGTCGAGCTCAACCTGGATGGCAGTGTTCGAACCGATGCGGGCGGTCAGGCGATTCCGACATACAACCAGAATGTCATCGAGGGCTTGTCGAGGGTGTTTACGGGCTGGAAGTGGGACTGCCCGTCGACACTCCCGGCCTGTACGTTCGCCAATACGCGTCCGCAGGTTGCGCCGGTACTCGGGTACAACCAGGTCAAACCGATGCGGCTTTTCAGCGAGCAGCACGAGACCGGCAGTAAGCTCGTGCTCAGCTATCCAGGCGCAGTGTTGACCAACGCAACCATTCCAGCCGGCCAAACCGGAATTAAAGATTTGCAGGATGCCCTGGATAACGTTTTCAATCATCCGAACGTAGCGCCCTTCATATCCAAGCAGCTCATTCAAAAGCTGGTCACGAGTAATCCGTCGCCCGCTTACATACGACGTGTTGCTGAGCGATTCAATAACGATGGCAACGGCAATCGCGGCAATCTTGAGGCGGTCGTCCGCGCGATTCTGCTCGATCCCGAGGCGCGTTCGACGCCAAGCGGAAACGCGGCCGGGAAGCTCAAAGAGCCGTTACTGCGCTTGACGCAATTCTGGCGGGCGTACGACGCAACCTCCCGGTCTGGCAAGTTGGGCGCTGCAGGGAATTTTTCGGGCGGTGCCAGTGCGGTGTTCGGTCAGGCACAGGGCAGTGCGCCGTCGGTATTCAATTTTTTCAGTCCGTTTTACGCGCCTCCCGGCGAGATCTCGGATTCCGGCCGCGTGGCGCCGGAGATGCAACTAGCGACCGAGTACCTCAACACGCAGATTGCCAATTTCTTTTGGACCCAAGCCTTGAGTCGTACGCACAACGCCACCAATCTCGGTGTCGATGTGATGTACATCAACACTTCGGCGGAGCTACTGGTCGCTGCCGATAGCGAGGCGCTGATCAATCGCGTTGCTGAGCGGTTACTAGGCGGGGCTGCACAGATGTCGGTGGGTCTCAAGACGCAAGCCAAAGCCCAAATCGATCGAACGGCTGTTCCGACAACCAACCCCGGTACCGCGCTTGCCACGCGCACGGCAGATGCCATTTTCTTCGTAGTGACCTCACCGGAATTTGCGTTACAACGCTGAGCGTCCCGCACCATGAATCGATTAAGAAGAAAATTCATCAAGGCCGCTGCAGCGGGTGGGATCGTGCATGCCTTTGGACGTACAGCGGGCACGGTTCACGCACAGATGACGGGCACCGGCGGTTTCGGCGACTACAAGGCGCTCGTTTGCCTTTTTCTCTTCGGTGGAAACGACTCCTGGAACATGATTGTTCCGACAAGTTCCGCCGAATACAACGCCTATGCACGCTCGAGAGGTGCAGGGACCTCCTCGAGTCTCGCTATTGACCGTTCGGCCTTGCTTCCCGTCGCGCAGCAGGGCCAGGTCCCGGGCGATCCGACATATGGGTTCCATCCCAGTATGGAAGGCGCGCGCGAACTATTTTCGTCCGGAAAACTCGCCGTGATGGCTAATGTCGGTCCGCTGATCAGACCCACGACCAAGGCCCAATATCAAACTGCCGCGACAACGGGACACACGCTGCCTCCACAGCTCTTCTCTCACAACGATCAGCAAGATCAGTGGCATAGTCTTCGTGGTCGGGTAACGCTGAAGTCGGGATGGGGTGGACGTATCGCCGATGTCTTGAATTCGCAGACCGGCACCCAGTCGCTTTCAGTCAACGTCTCGTTGGCGGGTCAAACTTATTTCCATGCTGGGGAAATTGCAAAACCCTATGTCATGGGAGCAAACGGGCCGACGCCTTTCGTGGCATTCCCTACGACGGGCAGCGGTCCCGCCAGGCGAGCGGCATTCGAGGCGACGTTGTCGGCGGCATCGGGATCGATATCGAACACGATTTACGAGCGCGCTTTTGCAGGTGTCCAGCAGCGAGCAGTGCAGTTTGCAGATCGTATAAGTTCGGCGATCGCCTCTGGGTATAGCTTCAGCGCGTTACCCAACACTGGCACCTTGTCCAGCTTGCAACAGCAGTTGCGAACCGTAGCAAAGATCATCTCCATGCGTCAGAGTCTAGGGCTCTCGCGACAGATATTTTTTGTCTCGACGGGGGGCTTTGATCAGCACGATGATCTGGTGCGCGACCAGCCAGAGTTACTTGCAAACGTCAGTACATCGATCAAATCTTTCAACGACGCGATGGTCGAGATCGGCATGGAAAATAGCGTCACCCTGTTCACCCACTCGGACTTTGGACGCACGCTGACTTCGAACGGCGATGGCTCCGATCACGCTTGGGGTGGGATCCAGCTCGTTGCGGGCGGCGCCGTTCGAGGCGGGCGTTTCTATGGCAGCTATCCGCTACTGGAAATCGGGAGTATTTCGGAGATTGGGGGTGGGCGATTTATCCCGTCGATTTCCGCTGATCAATATGCTGCAACGCTCGCGACGTGGTTCGGAGTCGCCGACGCCGACTTGGCAAAGGTTGCACCTAGTGTGGTCAACTTTCCGATTCGAAATCTTGGATTCATGGCCTGAGCATAGCGGGCGGCCCGACGGTCGTCCGCTCGACGAAACGAATGAGCCCGAGCAGCGTGGATATCCCGAGGCCTCCCTCCGCTAGTATCCACTCATAATTCCTTGGTCCTTGGTTCGAATCCAAGCGGGCCCAGTCTTACAAATCAACAAGTTTGAAGAGGAGCGTCCTCGCTAAATCTCTACTTGTCGCCCGGACTCGATGATCCGCTCGGCAGGGATGCCGAAATGACGTCCTGCAAACTCCGAATTGCGTGACATGAACGCGAATAGTGCTTTTTGTATTCGCGTCATGCCGGGGCGGCTCGATGTGACGATATCGTCACGACTTAGCATATAACTTGCGCCCCTCAAATCCAGCTCCTTGAAGTGCCGTCGAGCCTCCTGCATCAGCGCAGGAACATCGATTTGTTCCATGAAACCCACATTGCATACGATCCGGTAAACACCAGGCAGGATCTCTTCTACTCTCGTTCGCGATCCCGCTAATACTCGCGGGATAGGTGCTATCACGACAGTGAGTAAGATCGTTTGCGAATGGCGTATTTGATTAACTTGTATATTTCTGACCAGCGTTCGTGGAATACGCGTGGAGTCGCTCGATAAAAAAACGACTGTTTTATCAATTGTCGCAGGGTTGATCCGATCAACCAGATTCTTGAAATCGTTGAGCGTGAAATCTTCACGTTGAGTTCGTGCGACCAGGGTTTCGCGACCATGTCGCCAAGTCTGCATGATCGTAAGCAGCGACAAGCCGAGTGCGAGGGGTACCCAGCCGCCGTCGGGAAGCTTAAGTAAATTGCCTGCAATGAAGATCGTCTCAATCAAGAGAACGAAACCGATCACCGCGATTTGGAGAGCTCGATTACGAGCACTGATAGAGAAAAGAAAAATCAGCATTAATGTGGAATCGAGCGCCATAGTGATAGAAACACCGACACCGTAGGCACCTGCTAATGCCTCAGATGATCTGAAGCCGATCACGAGCGTGAGCGTCATCACGCACAGCAACCAGTTGATAGATGGAACGTATACCTGCCCGATCGCATGCTCGGATGAATGTACGACTCGCATTCGAGGCAGTAATCCGAGCTGCTGACATTGTCTGGCGATAGAGAACACCCCAGAAATCACAGCCTGCGAAGCAATAACGGTGGCGGCAGTGGCCAAGATGACGAGTGGAAGCAGCAACTCGTTTGGCGCAAGTAAGAAAAACGGATTTTCTGCCGCACCCGGATCTCTGAGTAGAAGCGCACCTTGTCCAAAATAATTCAGTAACAAAGACGGCCAGACGATGAGCAACCATCCGCCGGTAATCGCTTTCCGACCAAAGTGCCCGAGATCGGCATAAAGTGCTTCGCCTCCAGTCACACACAGAAAAACGGCGCCAAAAATGACTAACGCCATCGTCGGATGAGAGACGAAGAGGGTGATCGCATATCGCGGATCGACTGCCGCCAAGACTTCAGGCGTTTTCACTATAGACGCGACGCCGAGTGCCGAAAGAACCGCAAACCAGGTCACCATGATGGGCCCGAAAGCTCTACCAATTTTTGTGGTGCCTTTCTTTTGAACCAAGAACAGTCCGACAAGTATGCCCAGCGCGATCGGTAAGATGGCAGATTCAAGATCTGGTGCGAGCAGTTCTAATCCCTCCACAGCGCTGAGTACCGAAATAGCGGGGGTGATCACGCCATCTCCAAAAAATAGGGCGCACCCCGCTAGTCCCATCAACGACAGAACGCCGGCGAGCTTAGAGCTGGCGCTTCCGAGAGTCAGCTGAGTGAGTGCCAGAACGCCGCCTTCGCCTTCGTTATCGGCCCTCAACACGATGGCAACGTACTTGAGACCCACCACTAACGCGATGGCCCAAAAGATCAGCGAGAGAACACCGAGAATATCCGCAAGGCTGGAGGGGTTAAGTCCTGTCGAGAGTACGGCTCGCAACGCGTAGAGAGGGCTCGTCCCTACGTCGCCGAAAACGATTCCGACCGCACCAACGATCAGAGCGAGATTTACTTGTTGTAAGGAGTGGGAAGCCATGCGCTCGGCAGGATATCTCGCCACGACTCAGATTGTACTGCAGTGGCAATGACCATCGGAATACTTCGCTAACCAGCCGTTGGTATTATCTAAATTGCAACTAACTTGTTTTCGGAGTTCGTCAGTAAAAATTCAGACTCGTTTCAGAGCGGCTTGAAACTGTTTTACAGAAATGCTCATTCTAAAAATTTGAACATGATCGGCGACAGAAAGCCTATAAGGGTCGACATACCCACGAGATTAGCGGGAGCGAGATGAGCCGCCTCGGGGATCATTGCCGCACATATCATCACCAGCATTGCGCCAGCGCCAATTCCTTCGATGAATACCTGCATGCCATGGTCTACTTGGCCTGCTAGCAATGCCCCGGCTGCCGATCCCAGGCTGGTGACCACCACCAATGAACTCCAAAGCAGCAGGATCTTAGAGGTCGTCATACCCTGCATCTTCATTTGCTGCGATGCCGACAATGCCTCGGGAAGATCAGAAAGAAATAGGCCTGCAACTAGCACGAAGGGAAACACCGCCCAGAATGTTGGCTCTCCGCCTCCCGAAATGGTTGCTGAAATGGCGACCATCAAGCCGATACCGAGAATCAAGCTTTCCGGGATGGCATCTAGCAGTGTCCCGAGCCAAATTGCGAAGGCCGCATTTTTATGCTCGGCATGACTAGTACGCAGTTCGCTGGAGGTCGGCAACGGCCCGCCGTGACTGACCGCTTCGATCGCAAGAGTCGCCCAGTGCTCTTGGTCGCCCCAGTGTTGCTGAACAGATTTTTTGTTTTCTTCGAGGCGAAGCACAGCAAGCGAGCGCAGTCCCTCCTCAAGTTCGGGAAGCTGCTTTCTAACGCTCGCGAAATCCTCCGGAGACAGGAGGAGCGCTTCGACATCTGATTTCGCTACGCAGTCTGCAGAGCACGGAGCATTCGCGAGGAGAGCGATTTCCCCGATTATTTCGCCGTGTCCAACCTCTATAGCTTTATTGCTCTCTGCGAGGTGAATAACTACGAAGCCTTTACGCACCAGAAACAGCCCGGGCGACCGATCTCCGCGAGAAAATAGGGTTTCTCCTTCGAGGAAGAAACGTGGTCTCATGTGGCTTAAAACGATAGTCAATTTCTCAGGGGGCATCGAAAAGAAAAGAGGGATGTTCATCACTTCGGATAGAGCCTTCTGATGAAACTCTCTCTGCTTGACCGCTTTCTTCCGAATCACATAGGCCTTCTTTCGTAGGTAGCCGCCCCGTTTGTTGATGAACTCGTCGAGAAGAATGAAAATCACGCCACCAGCGATACAGCCAACGACGAGCGTTATCAGATGACCGCTTTCTTCGGCTCGCTCTATAGCAGTCGTCGCAGCGGAGACCGCTAGAACAGTCGGCGCAACAAGTTCGGTTGCGAGGGCTGACAGTAATGCGCCGCCACCGAACGCCGCGAGCAATCCGACAGTTCCTGGAGCAATCCTGGCTTTAACGCCGATTAGTGCTCCTATCAATAGCGAAGAGGCGCAAAGCGCTCCAATGATCGCGGCCCACCCCACGTACGACATGATGCCTCCTCGCTTCCGCTATCGCAGAAGTACCTTTAGAGCTGCTTTTTGTGTTTCGGAGAGGTTGAGCGAATCGAGTTCGCGTACCGCTGCATCCGTGGGAAGCAAATGGAGCCGCTGCTGGATTGAATCGAGTTCCTTTGCTGCAATACCGAGCGTGCCGACGACGGAGGTTCCAAGTCCTGCCCTCGCCATCGCGCGTGCCTTCAGTGCATCAAATTGTTCAACGGTCATGTGCAATCGTATTCGCTCTTCGTTGAGATCCCGCTCTTCTTGAGCAGTAATTATTCCGTCAGCCAGCGCATCTTCGACTTTTTGAATCATCTCTTCGCGTTGGCGGTGAAGCTGATCCGAAAACGCCGAGCCAAGTATGCCGGCAGGTAGGGCAACGATACCGATCCCAAGTAATGCCAGAACCATAGTAAACGCCTGACCGATTGGTGTAATGGGCGATATGTCACCGTACCCGACACTGGCAAGGGTGATCACCGCCCAATACATCGCTCGCGGCATCGTGTCGAACTTCTCAGGCTGAACTGGGTGTTCGGCTTCGTAAACAATCGCACCTGCGAGAATAGTGATTAAAAACGTCACGAAAAGAGCTGCAAAGAAAGCCCGCTGCTCGCGTCGTACGACGTCAGCAAACGTTTTCATTGCAGTGTTGTAACGCGTCAGCTTGAGCACACGCAGTACGCGGAGAATTCGCACAAAGCGTAGGTCGAGAGTTCCGGCAAAGAACAAGTGGAGATACCAAGGCGCTATCGCGATCAAATCAACTAACGCCGATGGGGAGAATGCCCAAGACGTTCTATTCGAGGCTGCTGATCTCTCAATATTCCGCTCAGGTGCGGCATAAAATCGAAGCAAATACTCGAGAGTAAAAACAGCTACAGAAATATCGTCAAAGTAACGAAACGCTTCAGCGAGAGGGTCATGAATTGTCGGCACCGTCTCAAGAATGACGGCTAGAACGCTCATGATGATGAAGATCACGAGTATCAAGTCAATCTGACCGTGTAAACGGCCAGACGTTGGTGTCTCGTTCAACAACGAATCGATCTTCTGTCGAAATGTCCGACCGCGGTTCTCACGTAAGAACTGCTGTAGGGCAGGGACAAAATCGCGCAGGAGCTTCAGCAGTCTTAGCAAACGCAGCGCTCGCAATACGCGAAGGTCGAGATTGATCAGGCCGAGCAGATGCAGCCAGTACGGCAGGATGACCGCCAAATCGATCAGAGCAAAAGGACTGAGGGCGTGTCGGAGAGTCGGCAGCCGTTTTCCCTTCAGAGCGGGGTCACCCGATGCAGCGAATAAACGCAGGACGTACTCAACCGTGAAAATGTATATCGAGATTTCATCAAAGAGGCCGAACCAGCGCTCGTTCCCGACATAGATTGGAAAATGTTCTAACGCGAGTGCCAGCAGGTTGGCGATGATCAGCCAAGTGATAAACGAGTCGGCTCGTTTTGCTACGGAACCGCCCTTTTCCACGTCGAATAAAAATCGATACGTGGACTCACGCAACGAAACGCCCTGTGACATAGCACTCCCCGATATCGATCTATCTCCAAGCACTCATTGATCACGCGTCTATTTGCAACTGAGCGATCAAGGCCAGGACGAGAATTTTTTTAATTCCCTATCGCACGTTAAAGACGTACTAAGGGGCTATTTGCTTGGAAAATACTTCCGATATGAATGGGTTGTCTATTCTATTCACGCCGCAGAGTGGTCAGTGATCGATAAGCTCCGCAAGAAACTTTTGTTTCTAATGCTAGGGGCCACTACCTCAGGTGCAGGGTATGAAAGCGAGCGACCGCGTTCATGTAAAAACATCAAACGCGGCAGATCTTTTCTCGTTTGAACAGTAACATTAGGACTGAGTCAGTCACTGATTCTGATCGTCAATGTTTTCTGATACCGATGGCAAAAAAGTAATCCGTTGAAGTTCGTCTCACTACGAGGGGTATCAGCGAACTTATAGAGCATGCGAGTTCATCATGTGCTAAGACGTGTCGCGGACCAAGTGACGCAACCATTAAAGATTTGCAGTGCGGAGCCCACATCCAGTCGATCACGGGCTTGGGAGTCTTCGATACGCGGTGGAGTATTAGATTGCCACCAGTAAGTTTTTGGCTAACTTTCCGTGGAGCCGAGCAACGTTACGCGCAAGATGCAGGAGTGCGGTTAGCACCAGTTTGCCCGCGACGATGGGCGGGAGTGCGAGCCACGAGGTCAATTCTGACGTTCCCAAATAAACTGCTGACGTTCTATTTTTCGCGTGGACTTCGCGTGTCACTTCTCAATTTTGACGAATCGTTGATCAATCAAAGAAAATTGTTTATCTGTTACCTCGAAATAGGAGGGCTGTTGTTCGGCGTAGAATTGAAAAGTGTCAAAAAGCTTAGAAAACCACGTCA